>Ga0210116_1000007_pt1 | contig 106192 bp, 100 predicted proteins | sample RushOxbow_ThreeS_6_FD_185562 | JGI IMG/M metagenome (GOLD analysis project Ga0210116, IMG submission 185562) | Wetland microbial communities from San Francisco Bay, California, USA, that impact long-term carbon sequestration -... | ecosystem: Environmental > Aquatic > Marine > Wetlands ...
ACCTCTCCGAGGAGTCGCTCGCCCTGGTCCTCGAGGACCAGGGCGATGAGGGACGAGAGGAGGCGCCTCAGCTACAAGCCGCGTGAAAGGACCGACGAGGAGTTACACCACAACTTCCGACTTGACTCATTCGGAACGCGGGAACACGGTAGGAGATCACCTCTTCAGCCTCCGGAAGGATCTCGAGAATCGTGCGGCGCAACTCCTCAAGCGTCGTGCGCTTCGGCTCCTCAAGATCGCTCAGGTAGCTCTCGACCTGCTCGGCGGACATCCCTGAGCAGTGTAGGGAGGTACCGCCTTCGGTTAGCGCGATGAGCGGACCTAACTCATTTCGCCCCTAAGTCTTCCCGCCGGGTGCTCAGCAAGCGGGTAGTCGCCGCCGACTGAGCGCGGCCTGAGCATCTGTTCGCGCATCGCGAGAATGCCTAAAGAGCGCCGCGAAAGTGGACGATGGGAGGTTGATGGTGATTGCTGCTCTAGCGGCGTTCGGGTTCGTGGTCGGCCTCCTCATGCTCGTCTACAACGGATATGTGGAAGACGGTGACGGCCCTCCTCTCCACACACTGAACATGGCGATACCAATTTTGATCGTCGCGGTCCTCCTCATGGCCCTTGCCATATGGCGGGTCCGCTCCCTCGGTCCGCGAGCCGCGGTGGTTCGGCTTGGCTTGGGAGTGCTCGCCGGTTTCGCTGCGTTCCTGATTGGCGTGGGCATCCTCTACAGCTAGGGTCCTACGCCAGCGTTCGGCGCTGCTTCGCGCGAAGTGGAGCACAGGGTTACGCATGAACGCTCAGTCGAGATATACCCGTGTATACTAATGCCATGAAGGTGGTCAAAGTTCGCCGGGTCGGCAACAGCAACGTGGTCTCGATACCGCGCGAGTTTGAGACGCGCGGCTACGCCGCTGGAACGTCGGTGCTCGTCGAGGAGCTCAAGGGTGGTGAGCTGCGGATCATGCCGACCGAGCAGGTGCGCGCTCGGATTCGCGGCGTTGGGAAGCGCGTGGTTGACGAGCATGCCGAGGCGCTGCGGATCCTTGCCGAGCACGATCCCGACGACGAGAGCGCCAAGCGGTAGACAGGCTCGCCGGTGGAGGAGAGCGAGCCGGTCTATCTTGAGCTGGTCGATGCGCTGGAGCTCTACGCCGCGATCATCGGCGGAACCGCCGAGCAGGCTGCCGACCAGCTTCGCGATCGGGCCGGCCTTGAGAGCGCGCTGGGGCGACCGCGCAACTACGCCCACTACCAGGGGGCCGACCTCGCGCTGCAGGCGGCGGCGCTCGCGCACGGAATCGCCGAGAGTCAGACGTTCATCGACGGCAACAAGCGCTTGGCGCTCGTTGCGATGCTCACCTTTCTCGAGGTCAACGGCTACGCGGTCGACGCAACGGACCCCGAGCTCGCCGATTGGATCATCGGCCTGAGCGCCGGCACGACCCCCGAGGAACTCGCGGACCTGATCCGCTCACGGCTGCAAGCGGTCGAGTAGCGCTCTGCTCCTTCTCCGCTCGCCCTTCCTATGGCTGCGAAACGTGCGCTCAGCAGGGCACGTCGTAGGCGAAGATGAAGGCCGTGTAGGGACGCGGCTTGAAGGTCGTCACGAAGGGCCTGAAGTTCGGCCCGGCTAGGCGAACGGTTCGTCCCGGGAAGCGGGCGCTGAGCGATCCGCTCCATTCCCAGCCTTCCCCTTGCCTTCGGATTGTCGCCTCGCCATGGAAGGGCAAGGGGGGTTTGATTGTGCCTTCGCTGAGATCGTCGGAGAAGACGGCGGTGTGCGCACCCCCTTCGACCGAGATCGAGTAGGTGACGCGGGCGATCCCGACCGACTTCGTCCAAGAGGCGTTGAAATCGGCGGGTGTTGCTCTCCCTTCTCCCGGCGGCGGCGGCGTCGCCGGGTCGACTTCGACGTTGGCGCCGAAGCTGCGCCCGTCGCAGTTGATCGCAGCGACGTCGATGCCGCCAGCGTCGGGATCGAAGTGGGGTTTCACGTCCGGAGGGCAATGCCAGCGCGGCACAGTTTCGACCTGCCCGGCGAAGCTTCCCGTGTGAGCGAAGCCACGCAGATGCGCGTCGGGGTGGAACCGAATCGAGCCCCTGAACGTGCCCTTCCAGGTCACCCAGACCTTCGGCCCGCCAGTGCATGAGCGGGGACGGCGCACCCTGGAGGGCTTTCCCTTCGGCCGGAAGCGAAGCGCGACCGAGCCGAACCGACCGAGCCGGCCGAACACGCCGCGCCTCGTCGTCCTGCCCGGGCCGGAGTACCTGGCGAAGAGCCAACCGCGGCGGGTCGTCAAGGCCCCGATCGAGACTTCCTTGCCGAATCCAGAAACCGAGACGATGCCCCTGGGCCTCTCCCGCACCTGCACGCTGGCGGCGTATCTGGCGCCCTGGGCGGGCGACGCGAGCGCCGCAACGGACACGAGCCCCACAAGCCCGGCAAGCACCGTCTTTTCCCCACGCACCATCGTGGTCGGATCGTACTTCTGTTTCTGGCTTCGTTCGTGGCGCGATTCGTGCCCTCTCTGGCATGGTTGAATGGCTGCGATGCCACGTCGGCTCGAGGTTGACTACCTGGTAGTCGGAGCGGGCGCGTCGGGCATGGCCTTCGCCGACGCGCTGACCGATCATGCGGACGTACGGGTCGCCATGGTCGATCGCCGGCACGGGCCGGGCGGCCACTGGCTCGATGCCTACCCGTTCGTGCGGCTGCATCAGGCCTCGTCGTTCTACGGCGTCGCCTCGACCGTGCTCGGCTCCGGATCGATCCAGAGCGAAGGCCCGGAGGCCGGCCTGCATGAGCGAGCCAGCGCCGCGGAGATCTGCGCCTACTACCAGCGGGTGCTGAAGGAGCAACTGCTGCCCTCGGGCCGGGTGGAGCTCCACCCGAGCTGCGAGTACCTGGGCGACGGCTCGTTCGTCTCCCGCCTGACCGGAGAGCGCTACCAGGCCGGGCCGGACTGCAGGATCGTCGACGCCCGCTACCTCGCCCCCGAGATCCCGGCGACAACCGAGCCGCCGTTCGGCGTCGCCGACGGAGTCCGGGCGCTGCCGGTCAACGAGCTGCCGGGGATGGAAGCGGCGCCGGGAGAGTTCGTCATCGTGGGATCGGGGAAGACGGCGACCGACGCCTGCGTCTGGCTGCTCGAAAGCGGCGTCGACCCGGATTCGATCTGCTGGGTCCGTCCCCGCGAGCCATGGATGCTCGACCGCGCGGTCGTCCAGCCCGACCCCGCCGTGTTCATCGGAATGGCCGCCGACACGCTGGAGGCGGCATGCAAAGCCTCCTCGCCGGATGACCTCTTCCTGCGGATGGAGGCCGCCGGCGTGATGCTCCGCATCGACCCGTCGGTGACGCCGACCATGGCGAAGACCCCGACCCTCGCCCGCTGGGAGCTCGACCTCCTGCGCAGCGTCGAGCGGGTGGTGCGGCATGGTCACATCCGCGGGGTGGAGCCCGGTCGAATCGAGCTCGAGGATGGCGATGTCGCGATCCACAGGGACGCGGTGGTCGTCCACTGCGCCGCGTCCGGGCTCCGGTACCCGCCGCTGGTTCCGATCTGGGGTGAGGAGGCGATCACGATCCAGCCGGTCCGGGCGGGCTTCCCGTGCCTGGCGGCGGCGCTGATCGGGTACGTGGAGGCAACCCGCGAGGACGATGCCGAGAAGAACCGGGTGTGCCCCCCGTCGCCACTCTCGGACACTCCCGCCGATTGGGCTTTGATGCAGGCTCTGGGGGGCCGTGCGTCACTGGCCTTCAGCGCCGAGCCCGACATCAAGGAATGGACCGACCGGGTCGCGCTGAACCCCGCGCGCGTCCCCCCCGAACAGGCCGCCGATCCCGATTTGGCGGCTGCCGAAGAGCGCTTCCGCGCCGCCGTCGCCCCCGGGCTCGCAGCAATGGCGAAGCTCGCAGGATTCGACCCTCGCGACAGCGAGCCGCGCGGAACATCCGGCAACTCGAGCCGCTACCTCTTGCCGTTGCCTGAGCGCCCGCGCTTTTGGCGGGGTGCTTGATGGGGCATGTACCTGCGCATGAACTCGGCGAAGCGCGGCACGCTGAAGTCGATGTAACCGTAGTTCGCGGTTGCGTAGATCAACCCCTTGTCCAGCAAGCGCTGCCGGACCGGCGAGAGGGCGGTCGAAGCCTGTCCCCGCTTTCGCGCTACGGCGCCTGACTGGTACGGGCCCTCGCCGAGCTCGGCCATTGCCCTCATGTACTTGCGCTCGTTTGCTGTCGCGCGTTGGACTCGGACCTCGTAGATCGCTCGGTCGAGCGCCACCTGCGTCGCGGGCAACGCCTCTTCGACATCCGCACGTGTAATCGGCGAGCCGGCAGCCCGGTTCCAGGCGTGCTTGCCGATCTGCTGGATGTAGAACGGATAGCCCTCGGTCCAATCGAGCGCAAGCTCGACCGCATCCTCCTCGTACTCGACGCCCTGCGCGCGGGCGGGCGCGACTAGGGCGACCGTGGCCGCCTGGACGTCGAGGTTCGCGATCGTCGGGAAGTCGAAGAGGCGCTCGGCGTAGGAGCGGGCCTCTCCGGTCAGGCGCGGGATTTGCGGAAGCCCGGCGGCTGCGGTGGAGATCGGCAACCCCTTCTGGTTGCACCGGTGGAGCGCGCTGATCAGGGCCCGGTAGTGCATCTCGTCGGCGAACTGGATCTCATCGAGGAAGAAGATCACTCCCCGCTCCTTCTCCTTCGCCACCGCACCGAGCTCCAGGAAGAGGTCGGTGAGATCGGCGGCCACGGTCCCCTCGCTTGCGTTGCGTAGGTCGACCTCGATCCCGATGCCCTCGGGGCCGGTGAGGCGTATCGTCTTCAGGTGAGCGAGGCGGTCGCGCACTCTCTGGACGATCTTGTCGCTCAGCCGCAGCATCGCCAATGCACGCTCGGTGTCGCGAGCCAGTTCCTGGACCAGCGAGCTCTCGTCGGTCAGCTCGTGGTAGTAGGTCAGGAAGCCCTCACTCTCGGCCATGTCCTCAAACGCGTTCAGGAGCACTGTCTTGCCGACGCCACGCAGGCCCTTGGCGATGACGCTTTGCTCCGTTTGGCCGTCCCTGAGGCGTGCCACCAGGATCCGGAACTGCTCAAGCTGCTCATTGCGGCCGGCAAGCTCCGGCGGTCGCGAGCCCGCGTTCGGGGTGTATGGGTTCTTGACGGGGTCCATGCTTATGACGCTTATAACAGCTTATACAATTCTCGTTATAAGCCTGAATAACTAGTCAGAGCAACAAGCCAGCACCGCGGTGGTGAATGAAGATATCTTAGATATACTTTTCGAATGGCCAAGGTCCTGGTTTCAATCGACGACAGGCTGCTGCGGCGCGTCGACCGCGCCGCGAGGGCGAGCGGCCAGTCGCGCAGCGCCTATCTCTCCGGACTTGCCGAAAGCGCCGCCGCAGGCGGTTCGGGGCCCGGGAAGACCGCGACCGCGCGGGCGGCGCTGCGCAGGCTCGATCGCCTCTTCGCCGCGGCGCCCTCCGGCGACTCCACGACGGCGATCCGCGCTGCGCGGGACGCGCGGTGACCGAAGCCGTCCTCGATGCCTCGGTCGTGCTGAAGTGGTTTCACTCCGCGGGGGAGAAGAACGTCGAGGCCGCACGCAGGCTGCGAGAGCGCTTCGAGGCAGGAGAGCTTCGCGCCCTGGCGCCGTCGCTGCTCTGGCTGGAGGTGCTGAACGTCGCCGCTCGCCGCTGGCGCTGGACGCAGGATCAGCTCGAACAGCTCGCGACGTCCCTGCCTGAGCTCGGCTTCGAGCTGCTCGAGCCCGAGCTTCCCGACATCGCCCGCTGGTCGGCCCGTGGACTCACCGCCTATGACGCCGCCTACGTGGCCGTTTCCGAATGCGCCGGTGTCGAGTTGATCACCGACGATGCGGAGGTCGTCCGGATCGCCCCGGAGCTTGCGGTCACCCTCGCCAGTCAGTAGAGACAGCTGATTCGGCGAAGGCTTTGTGTCCGATGGCTACTGACCGAGCAGCCAGCCGACCGCGTCGAGCAGGCTCGAAGCCGTGTGGTCGGCCGGCGGGTCTCCCGGCGCCGCGGCCCCGAGGCGCACGGTCGTAAGGCCCAGGCGGCGGCCGGCCTCGACGTCGATCGCCGAGTCGCCGACCATCGCGCCGCCGTCGATCTCGACCCCGCCGACCTCGCGGGCGGCGCGCTCGAACATGCCCGTCCCCGGCTTGCGGCAGTCGCAGGCGCCTTCGTGGTGGGGGCAGTGGACGATCGCGTCGAGGCGCGCTCCGGAGCGGGCCAGCTCCCCTTCAAGTCGCTCGTTGACCGCTCGCAGGTCGGCCTCGCTCATCCGGCCCAGCGCGATGCCGCGCTGGTTGGTGACGACGACGACGCGGGCGCCGTGCTCGCCCAGCGCCCGGATCGCCTCGGCGGCGCCGTCGATCAGCCGCACTTCGTCGGGCGAGGAGACGTACTCGCCAGCCGGCGGCGACTCGTTGATCGTCCCGTCGCGGTCCAGGAACGCCGTCCGCCCGGACGGGAGTCGCGGCTCGCTCAAGCCGGCTCCGACCCCTCCGCCAGGCTCGCCTCCACCCACTCGCAGATCACGTGCGCGGCGAGCAGGTGGCCCTCCTGCACGCGGGGCGTGTCGGCGCTCGGAATGCTTATGCACTGCTCGGCGGCCTCCCCGGCGGCGCCGGGGTCGGCGCCGGTCATCGCGACCGTGAAGGCGCCCAGCTCGTGCGCCGCCCGCAGCCCCTCGACGACGTTCGCCGAGCTGCCGCTCGTCGTCATCCCGATCGCGACGTCGCCGGCCACGGCGAGCCCCCGCACCTGGCGCGAGAAGACCTGCTCGTAGCCGTAGTCGTTGCCGATCGCGGTCAGCGAGGAGATGTTCTCGGTCAGCGCGATCGCCGGCAATGGCGCCCGGTCGGTCAGGTAGCGGCCGACCAGCTCCGCCGCGACGTGGACCGCCTCGGCCGCGCTGCCGCCGTTGCCGAAGACCAGCAGCTTGCCGCCGTCGCGCAGGGCCGCCGCGGTCAGCTCGGCGACGCCGGCGATCTGCGCCGCGCACTCGCCGCTCAGCATCGCCTCGCTCAGCGCGGCGCCCTCGGCGATCCGCCGCCGCGCCAGGGTCTCGGCCCGCGACTCAGTCATCCTGGTGGGACCAGCTGGTCAGGCCGGCCTGGTCGAATTGGAAGTCGACCGCCTCGGCGCCGAGCGCGCCGAGCGCCGCCTGCACCTCGTGCTTGGTGTCGTAGCGGCAGTAGAGGAGCATGTAGCCGCCGCCGCCCGCGCCGGTCACCTTGCCGCCGAGGGCGCCCCGGCGCATCGCCTCCTCATAGAGCTCGTCGATGTGCTCGTTGCTGATCTTCGGCGACATCTGCTTCTTGTATCGCCAGGCCCGGTCGAGCAGGCCGCCGAACTCGCTCAGGTTGCCCTGCAGCAGCGCGTCCTTCATCGCCGTCGCCAGCTCCTTCTGCATCTCGAGGCCGTCGAGGGTCGAGGATTCCTGCGCCTGGTAGCGGTTCGTCTGGTCCTCGATGATGTGGTCCGACACCCGGGTGCCGCCGGTGAAGCAGAGCAGCAGGTTGTACTCGAGCTCGTGGATCGTCTCGGCCGGGATGCGCAGCGGGTTGACGATCACCTCGTCCGCCCGGAATTCCATGAAGTTGAAGCCGCCGAAGACCGCCGCGTACTGGTCCTGTGTCCCCCCCTTGAGACCGAGGTCCTCGCGCTCGACCGTGTAGGCGAGCCGCGCCTTCTCGTAGCTGGTGAGCGGCATCTTCATGTGCTCGGAGAGCAGGCCGACGAGGGTGACGACGACGGCCGAGGAGGAGCCCAGCCCCGAGCCGGGCGGGGCGGCGCTGTGCAGGAAGAGGTCGAACCCGTTCGGCGAGTCGGCGGCCAGCTTGTGGATCGCGGCGCGGACCAGGTCGAGCCGATCGTCGCCGGTGGGTCGCACCTCCTCGAGCGCGAAGGAGGCGACGGCATCGAGGTCGAGCGACTGGATGCCGATCTGCCGGTCCTCGCGCGGGCGCAGCGTGCCGTAGGCGTAGCGGTTGATCGTTGCGCTGAGGACCAGCCCGCCCTTCTCGGCCGGATAGGGCGGCACGTCGGTGCCGCCGCCGGCGAAGCTGACCCGCAGTGGCGCCCGGGCACGGAGCAGGCGCCTTGGGCTTTGCGCACCCGTCGGCATGGACGATGCACGATATAAGGCGTATGTGGCGGAGATCGATCGGTCCACCGATCCGGGAGCGGGGCTGAATGGCGGAGTCTCGCTCTGCGCGACCCTCTACAACGAGGCCGACTCGATCGACGCCTGGCTCGACAGCGTCCTGGCGCAGACCCGCTCGCCGGAGGAGATCGTCCTCTGCGACGCCGGTTCCAGCGACGGCACGATCGAGCGGATCGAGGCGCGGGCCGCCGCCGATTCCCGCATCCGCCTCGTCGTCGAGCCGGGCGCCAACGTCCCGGAGGGCCGCAACGCCGCGATCCAGCTCGCCGGCAACCCGCTGATCGCGGTCACCGACGCGGGCACCGTCCTCGACCCCGACTGGCTGCGCCGCCTGATCGAGCCGCTGGAGGCCGACCCCGAGGTTGGCGTCAGCGCCGGCTTCTACCGGCCGGCGGGGCGCAACTGGTTCGAGCTCGTGCTGGCGACCGTGATCACGCCGCGCCGCCGCGACCTGGCCGAGGACGGCTTTCCCCCGTCGAGCCGCTCGGTCGGCTTCCGCAAGTCGTGGTGGGAGCGGGTAGGCGGTTATCCCGAGTGGCTGCGCGCCGGCGAGGATCTGGTCTTCGACTTCCGCCTGCGCGACCTCGGCGCCCGCTTCGCCTTCGCGCCGGAGGCGGTCGTCGCCTGGTACCCGCGCCCCGGCCTGCCGGAGTTCTTCGCCCAGTACCGCCACTACGCGCGCGGCGACGGGCACGGGCACCTCTTCCCCAAGCGTCACGCGATCCGCTACGGCGCCTACGCGGCCGGGCTCCTCCTCGCCCGCCACTCACGCCGCTCGCGGCTGGCGCGGGCCCTGCTGCTCCTCGGCGTCTACTTGCACATGAGGAAATTCCTGCGCCGCGTCGACGAAGAGCGGCCGCTGCCCGGCGCCGGCGGCCTGGCGGCCGCCTACGCGCTCGTCCCCGCGATCGTGGTGGTCGGCGACGTGGCGAAGATGATCGGCTACCCGCAGGGACTCTGGGAGCGCTGGCGCGCCGGCGGCCCCGAGGGGCTGCAGGCGGCGCGGATCGAGTCGCACCGCAGCGTCAGGCGTTCGGCTCGGCGCTGGAACGGAGTCGTCGGCTCGCCGTGATCCCGAGGCTGACGCCGAGCTTGGCGCCGATCCCCGCGTAGACCGCCGCGTTGAGCAGCGGGTTGTGCTCGGGCGCGTCGAAGCGGCGGTAGAAGCGCCCCATGCCGCGGTGGAAGGCGATCTCCTGCTTCGGCCGCCGCCGCTTGCCGCTGGAGCCGCCCTTGACGTGGAGGGCGACGCCGGCCGGCTCGTAGAAGACCTTCCACCCCGCCTGCCAGAAGCGCCGGCACCAGTCGAGGTCCTCCATGTAGAGCCAGTAGCCCTCGTCGAGCAGGCCGACCTCGCGCACCGCCTCGGCCCGGCAGAGCATGAAGGCGCCGTTGACGGCGTCGACCTCGCCGGCCTCGTCGTCGCCGAGATGCGTCGCCCGGTACTGGCTCAGCGCGCCGCCGGCGCCGTCGCGGCGGCCGACGCCGGTGAAGTGGGCGAGGGCGCTGAGCGGCGTGGGGAAGGAGCGCTTGCAGGCGTGGTCGAGCTCTCCCGACTCGATGACGAGCTTGCAGCCGACCATGCCGATGCGCTCGTCCGAGCGCAGCCGCGCCAGTGCCGCGTCGAGCGTTCCCGCGTAGACCTCGGTGTCGGGGTTGAGCAGCAGCACCGCCGCCGCGGCGTCCTCGCGCAGGACGACGTTGTTGGCGGCCGAGAAGCCGATGTTCTCGCGCCGGATCAGGCGCACCGATGGGAACTCGCGCTCGACCATGTCGGGCGTCGAGTCGGTGCTGCCGCTGTCGACGACGGTGACCCGCATCGATCCGCTCGCGGGGTGTCGCGCCAGCGAAGCCAGGCAGCGCCGCAGCAGCGCTTCGGCGCCGTGGCTGACGATCACCACCTCGAGATCGCGGGACGTGCCGGTCCCCGGGTGCCTTTTTTGACCCTCTACGACCGGCACGTCTCAGTAGGCGCCGTCGCCGCGGACCATCGCTCGCGGCGTGCGCAGCAGGATCGCCAGGTCGCCGGTCAACGAGAGGTTGTCGAGGTAGTCGCGCTCCATCGCCAGTCGCTCCTCGAAGGTGAGGTCGCCGCGGCCGTAGACCTGCATCGGCCCGGTCAGGCCGGGCTTGACCGCGAGGCGGATGCGCTGGCGCTCGTCGTAGAGGGCGACGACGGCCTCCTCCTCCGGGCGCGGGCCGACCAGCGACATCTCGCCCCTGAACACGTTGAGCAGCTGCGGCAGCTCGTCGAGGCTGGTGCGGCGCAGCAGCCGCCCGCTGCGGGTGACGCGCGGGTCGTCGGGGATCTTGAAGGCCGGCTCGTCGAGCTTCTCGAGGTCGACGAGCTCGGCGAGGCGCTGCTCGGCGTCGGCGACCATGGTGCGGAACTTGAGCATCGTGAAGGGCTCGCCGTCCTTGCCCGCGCGGCGCTGGCTGAAGAGCACCGGCCTGCCCGAGTCGAGCAGGATCGCCAGCGAGATCGCGAGCAGCAGAGGGGAGAGCAACGCGAGCATCGCCGTGGATACGGCGAGGTCGAGGGCTCGCTTCAGCATCAGCGTCGACCACGAGGGGTCGGAGAAGCGGAAGTCGAGGACCGGCAGCTCGGCGACCCGGTTGAGCTCGATGCCCGGGCCGAGCAGGCCGAAGTGCTGGGGCAGGAAGGTCAGCCCGAGGCCGATCGCCTTGCACTGCTCGATCAGCCGCTCGGCGGCGGTCTCGCTCATCTCCTGCGCGGTGAGGACGACGCGCTCGATGCCGTGCTCTTCGGCGACCCGCGAGAGGTCCTCGATCGAGCCGAGCCGCGGTAGCTCCTCGGGGCTTCGCGCCCGCTCGCCGGCATCGGCGGGGGCGAGGAAGCCGACCAGCAGCAGTCGTGCCTCGGGGTGGGTGGCGACCCGCCGCGCGATCATTTCCGCCACCGCCGCGGGGCCGACGACGACGCCGCGGGCGACGCCGGTCAGCCGGTGCCAGGCGAAGCGCAGCAGGGCGCGCATCGCGAAGGCGAAGATCAGCGTGCAGACGCCGACGAGGATCGCGCTCCCGGGCGAGAGCGGGCCGACGGGGCTGAGCGCCAGCAGGCCGTCGAGGGCGAGCGTGCCGAGCGCGCTGGCCGAGGTCAGGGCCGCGAGCTCGTCGAGGGTGCTGTGGCGGATCCGCCGGTGGTCGTTGTCGTAGAGGCCGTGCAGCTTCAGCACGAAGATCCAGACGGGGCTGAAGAGGACAGCCCAGAAGAGAGTCCCGACATCGGTCGTCGACGTCGCCGCGGTCGCGATGCAGAGGGAGGCGAAGAGCGCCAGCCAGTCGCCGCTGGCGAGCAGGCGGCGCAGCAGGCTGCCGCGACGGCGCGAGTCGGCGATCGCGAGGTCCGCCCGGCCCTCGACGTCCGGCTGGGCGCCGCCGGCGGCCCGGCGGCCCGGGTCGGCCTCGCGCGCGGCGCGAGCGACCTCCCGCGTCAGCGGCCCCTCAGCCACAGTCTCCTCCTTCGCGCAGGCAGGCCGCTTCGGGGTTGAGGCGCAGCGCCCGCTCCAGGTCGCGGCCGGCAGCGGCCTCCATCCCGGCTTCGTTCTTGGCCTTCGAGCGCAGGTAGTACCACAGCCAGTTTTCGCTCTCGCGCTCGATCGCGTCGCTGAAGTTGGCGATCGCCGCCGGGTAGTCGCCCTGCAGTTCGGCGAGCAGGCCGAGCTGCACGTAGGGGGAGGCCGCCCAGGGCTCGATCGAGCGCGCCGTGTCTGCGTGGCTGACTGCGGTGGCGAAGTCGCCGTTCGCGGCGGCGCTCTGGCTGCTCTTGATCTCGCGCTCGACCAGCAGCGGGCCGACCAGGGCGATCGCGGCGATCCAGGCGACGCCGAGGCCCGCCACGGCGAGGCCGTAGCGCCGGCCGCTCGCCCGCCTGCTCGGCGCAGCTCCGTTGGGCGCCAGCTGCTCGCACCTCACAGCAACCATGACACCGGCGGCGAGGAAGAAGATCGCGCCCAGCCCGGCGATCTCCCAGAACCAGTCGAAGGCCGCCCCGACGGCGAAGGCGAGCATCGCCGCCAGCAGCACCGCGTGCTGTTCGCGCTGGGGATGCGGCGCGGCCCGCCAGGCGGCGAAGGCGACCCAGAGCGCTGTGCCGACCAGGCCGAGGACGAGCAGGCCGCCGAGCACGCCGAGCTCGGCGAACGCCTCCAGGTAGAGCGAGTGGGCGTCGTGGACGGCGAGGCCGATCGAGCGCAGCTGCGTCCAGGAGAAGACGTAGGTGCCCGCTCCGTGGCCGGCGAGCGGAGCTTCGCCGAAGGCGTCGAGCGCGACCTTCCAGAAGTCGTAGCGGCCAGCGCCGGAGAGGTCGCCGAAGTGCTGCGAGGGGTCCGCGGGGAAGTAGAGGTCAGGGCTCGAGAACTGGTCCCAGGCGTGGCCGCCGGCGACCACCACCAGCCCGATCGCGGCAACCGCGGCGGTCACGGCGATGCCACGCAGCACCTGGGGGTTGCGGGAGACGGCCAGGGCGCGCCCGGTGACCTTTCCGTTGCGCCCCTCCAGCACGCGCAGGCCCGCGAAGGCGATCAGCGTTAGCGCGATGCCGGCGAGGAGGACGAGCAGCACGGTCACTCCCTGGTCGACCGCGGCCTGGTCGGCGACGTTGTTGGCGAGGCTGTAGCGGTCCTGGACGGCGAGGATCGCGGGCACGACGCCGATCCCGGCCGCGGCGAGCGTGCCGAGCAGCCAGAGCCGGTCCCTGGAGAGCGCCAGCAGGCAGACGACGCCGACCGCGAGCGCCAGCAGCCCGCCGCGCGAGTAGGTGAAGTAGAGCGTCAGCAGCACGGCGGGCAGCGCCGCCACGCTCGCCCAGCGCAGCCAGCGCCAGGCCGAATGGCGGCTCATCCAGAGCAGCAGCGCGACCCCGATCCCACAGGCGGCGCCGTTTGCGTTCCAGTAGCCGAGCGGGTAGCGCAGGCGCGGGCCGCTGCCGAGCGCGTTGCTGACCTCCAGTACGTGGGGCAGGAGGCGGCTCGTCAGGCCCAGCAGGGCAACCAGCGCCACGGCAATCGCCAGGCCTTCGGCGAAACCCTGACGTCTTTCGGCGGTTTGAGCGATGAGGAAAGCGGCAAGGAAGAAGCCGAGGTACACCAGTACGCGGTCCGCCTCGATCACGCTCAGCTCAATCGACCCCGACCAGAAAGACGAGATTGCGGAGAGAAATGCGAGCCCACCGATCAGACCCGCGACCCAGTAGAACGGCCGCGCCAGCGCGGTCCGCGACGCCACCCCGAGCACGAGCAGGCCGACGACCGCCAGCCAGGCGCCGAGTCCCGCTATGTGACGAGCGCTCACACCGAATCCCCCGCCAGCCAGGGCGAGGCCGACCACGAGCGCGACCGGCGCAAGCAGCGCCGCCGTTTGGTCTAACCTTCCACGGGATGCTCGGGAAGCGCCACTCCCGGAGCCGAAGGCCGGGTCTCCTCTTTGTGCTGTCAGCGTTTGCTCTGTCGGCATTGGTGCTCGTTCCTGCCTTGGCTCAGGCCGAAGACGCGAGCGGCATTCAGTACTCCGAAGCCCCTCCTACCGCCACCGGCGGGCACGGAAACCATTCCGAAGCCCCGGCGAAGTCCTCCAACTCGGGCGGCGGGTCGTCCGCGCCCGGCTCGACGGACGCGGGCTCTTCGGCTGACTCTGGCACGGGTTCGGGTGCGGAAGATTCATCGTCGGAAGCCGGCGGCTCGCCTGGGGCGAACGGCGACGGCGGCACGGGCCAGGGTAGCCCAGACTCCGGCTCCGGCGCGGAAGCCGCGCCGGCGACCGGCGAGCTGGCTTCGACCTCGCAGGGCGATGGCGGCTCCTCGCCACTCGTTCCGGTCCTGCTCGCGATCGCCGCCCTCGCCGCCGTCTCGATCGGCGTCGTCATGATGCGGGCGAGGCGTCAACGCGACGGTGGTGCCCGAGTCTCGCCCGAGGCCCACTGAGCTGATGTCGGGGCGTCGACGCCATCGTGCTGCAGTTGTGCGTGCGCTGCTCGGGCTCGCGGCCGTCTCTCTGATCGCGCTCGGGCCCGCGCCTGTCGCCAGCGCCGTGCCGGCCAAGTTCTGGGGCGTGGTCCCGCAGGAAATTCCAACCGAAGACCAGTTCGCCCGGATCAAGCGAGGCGGCGTCGACAGCATCCGCATCCCAATCTTCTGGGATGTCGCCCAGTACAGGCCGGATGGGCCCCTGGAATGGAACGGCACGGACATCGCCGTGGGCAGAGCGGCCAGCGCCGGCGTCGACGTCCTCCCCTTCGTCACCGGCGCCCCGTCCTGGGCCGTCCCCACCGGCCGGGTCCCGGGTACGCAGGGAGGGATCGCCGCGGCGCCGGAACGACTGCCCGTCGCGGGCGCGGCCCGGTCCGCCTGGTTCAACTTCCTCCGACTCGTGGTCCAGCGCTACGGCCCCAACGGCACCTTCTGGGCGGCCAATCCGGCGATTCCGCCGCGTCCGATCCGCACCTGGCAGATCTGGAACGAGCCCAACTTCAAGTACTTCGTCACCCATCCCAACCCGGGCCAGTACGGCAAGCTGGTGAAGATCTCGAGCGGGGCGATCCGCAGCGTCGACCCCGGAGCGAAGATCGTGCTGGGCGGCCTCTTCGCCCGGCCGCGGGAAGCGACGTGGAAGGTGAAGCCCCCGCAGGCGTTCTTCGCCACGGACTTCCTGACGAAGATGTACAAGCGGACGCCCGGCGTCAGGTCGAAGTTCAACGCGATTGCGCTGCATCCCTACAGCAGCAGGTACCAGCTGCTGAGGCCCAACATCGAAGAAGTCCGCGCCGTCCTCAAGGCCAATCGCGACCTGCGCAAGCGCATCTGGATCACCGAGCTCGGCTGGAGCACACAGAAGCCGGATCCGCGTCGCAACGCGTTCGCCAAGGGAGTCGCCGGGCAGGTGCGGGAACTGAGGGGGAGCTTCTCCATGCTGCGCAAGAACCAGGTCCGGTGGCGCATCGGCGGCGTTTACTGGTTCTCCCTCGAGGACGGTCCGGAAGCGGCCTGCAACTTCTGCTCCGGGGCGGGCCTGTTCGCATCCGGCTTCGTGCCCAAGCCGTCCTGGACGGCCTACGCCAGGTTCGCCGGCGGCAGGCCCTGAGCCTCGTCCCGCTCGCCGGGGGCGCCTGAGATAGGTTGTCTGGCCCGTTGGCCTGGCGCGGCGTGTTCGACGATCGGTTCGCATGGGCGTGGCTTGCCGCGGCGATGGCGGTCGCCTTTGCGACGATCTTCTGGTTCGGCCATGGAAGCACCCTCGGGCCGGACGACCTCTCCCTCTTGATCCAGAGCCCAGGGCTCGACCTGCAGGGGGCGCTGCATCCCCACGACGGCCACCTCGTCGTCGTCACGCGGCTCGTCGACAAGGCGTTCCTCGAGGCTTTCGGCGCCTCCTACCTGCCCTTCCGCATTCTCGCCGCCTCCACCGAGATTCTCACCGTAGGTCTCCTCTTCGCCTACATGAAGCGCCGCGTGCCGCCGTTCGCGGCGCTCGCCCCGTGCATCGTCCTCCTCTTCTTCGGCTCCGACGTGCTCCACGTCCTGGTCAGCAACGCGTTCACGGTGCTGTTCTCGGTCTCCTGCGGACTGGCGGCCCTGCTTGCGCTCGAACGCGCCGACTCGAGGGGCGACATCGCCGCCGCCCTTCTGCTTTGCCTCGGTATCGCCACCTACAGCGTCGCCCTCACTTTCCTCGCCGGAGCGGCGGTCCTGATCGCCCTGGACCGGGCTCGTTGGCGGCGGATCTGGGTCGTCGCGCTCCCGCTGGTGCTCTACGGCGCCTGGTCGCTCTGGGCGGCCAAGTTTGCGAGCGGCCCGGGGAATCAGGCGCAGCTGTCCCACCTGCTGCTCCTGCCCGCCTGGGGGGTCCAGTCGCTGAGCGCGGTCTTCGCCGCGCTCACGGGATTCGACTATTCGTTCCCGGAATCGGGGACGGAGTTCCGGGCCGGGCCGGTTCTGGCCGTCCTCGCGCTGATCGGCCTTGGCCTGCGCCTGAAGCGCGGCAGCATCCCGCCGACGCTCTGGGCGGCCCTCGCGGTGTTGGTCGCCGTCTGGGGGCTCGGCGTGCTCACGGGCGGGACGAACCGTGCGCCCGACAGCCCGCGCTATCTGTACTCCGGAGCGGTCATCGTGCTGATGGCGGCGGCAGCCTGCGCAGCAGGGCTGCGTTGGCCGCGGGCGGCGCTGGTCAGCCTCTACGCGGTGGCTGCCTGCGGCTTCGGCGTCAATCTCTACCTCCTGCACGAAAGGGGGTTCGAGTGGCGCAACGGCTTCAGCACGGAGGTCAAGGCCGGCTTCGCCGCCGTCGACCTGGCGGGAAGCCACGCGCCGGCGACCGTCTCGGTGCGGGTGCCGGAAGGCGAAGAGTTCGCCGGCGTCGAATCCCCGCTCAACTTCATCTTCGGCTCGGTGGGCGAGACGGGCAGGCAGCCGGTTCCGGCCTATCTCGCCGCCGCCGAGCGCTACGGCTCGATCGGGTACTCGCTTGCGGAAGTGCGGGCCGCCTCCGATCCCGTCCGGGCGCAGGTCGATGCGGCCCTGGTGTCGGCGCTTGAACTGGAGCTTCGCCCGGGCGCGGACGTCCCGACCGGGGCGAGCTGCCGGACGGCTGTCGCCGCTGGCGACGGCCAGGCTCGCGCCGAGCTGCCGCGTGGGGGCGCCGTGCTCGAGGCGAAGGCTGGTGGCACGGTGAAGCTGAGGCGCTTCGCCCAGGGATGGTGGTTCAAGCTCGGCGATCTGTCGCCGGGTAAGCCGGCCGTCCTCCGCATTCCGGCCGACGCGGCCGCCGATCCCTGGTGGGTATCGGCAGCGACGCCATCCCTGCGAGTCTGCGCGCTGCGATGAGCCGGCCGGACCTCTCGATCGTCGTTCCGGCGCTCAACGAGCGCGAGGCCCTGCCCGAGCTGCTGGGGGAGATCGACGAGGTTTGCGAACGGGTCGGCGCGAGCAAGGAGACGATCGTCGTCGACGACGGCTCCACCGACGGCACGTTCGAGATGATCGAGGGTCTCGCCGCGAGCAGTCCCGACCTGCGCGGGGTCAGGCTGCGGCGCAACTTCGGCAAGTCGGCGGCGCTTGCCGCCGGCTTCGATCGCAGCAGCGGGAAGGTCGTGGTGACGATCGATGGCGACGGGCAGGACGACCCGGCCGACATCCCCCTTCTGCTCGAGGGCCTCGACGAGGGCGCCGACCTCGTCAGCGGCTGGAAGCGCACTCGACGCGACCCGCTCAGCAGGCGAGCGGCGTCCCGCATCTTCAACTGGGTGACGGCGCGCTTCACCGGCGTCGCGATGCACGACATGAACTGCGGCTTGAAGGCCTACCGCGGCGAGTGCGCTCGCTCGCTCGAGATCTACGGCGAACTGCACCGCTACATCCCCGTCCTCGCCGACCAACAGGGCTGGCGCGTCGCCGAGATACCGGTCAACCATCGGCCGCGGCGACATGGACGCTCGCGCTTCGGGCTCGAGCGATACCTGCGCGGCGCCTTCGACCTCCTCACCGTCGTCTTCATCGGCCGCTACCAGAACCGGCCGCTCCACCTCTTCGGCAGCCTCGGCCTCGGGCTTACGTTGGTCGGAGCGATGGTCGAGCTCTACCTGCTTGTGGAGAAGCTCGCCGGCAACGCGATCGGAAACCGGCCGCTCCTCTTCCTCGGCCTGCTGATGATCGTGGTTGGCGTGCAGCTGCTCACCTTCGGCCTGTTGGCGCAGATGGTGGTGCTCAACAGGCGCAAGATCTCCGGCTCGGTCGAACCGGGCCAGATCGAGCGGGTGCTGGACGGCGGGGCGCCGCCGGAGCTCAGTGGCGACAGTGGGCGAGGAGCCAGGGAAACGCCCCCACCAAGCTGACCTCGCTGAATCGGTTTTCCAGAAGGGCCGGGAGGGTGCGCCGGTTCCAGTGGTTGACGTGCTCGGGGTGGTTTCCGAGGCCGCGCAGGTACTTGCCGCGCAGCAGGCTGCCGAGCCGGAACCAGGGCTCATGGGGAACCGAGACGATGACGTCGCCGCGGCTGACGCGGGCGAGCTCGGCGAGCGCCGCTTCCGGCTCCGGCAGGTGCTCGAGCACCTCGAGGCAGAGGACAAGGTCGAAGCTGGCGTCGTCGAAGGGCAGGTCGGTGACGCTGGCGACCGAGGCCTCGGCCCAGGGGACGCGTTCGCGGACGTGGCGCACCGCCTGCTCGCTGAGGTCGATCGCGGTCGTGCCCCGGCGGGGGAAGCTGTCGAGGCGGAGGAGCGTCTCGCCCTCGCCGCAGCCGGCATCGAGGACGGAGCTCGGTGCGAGCGGCGCGACCATCGCCTCCACCTCCCCGTAGAAGCGGTCGATCAAGCGTCGCACGACCGGGTTCCCGGTCTGAAACTTCTCGTAGTTGGAGCTTGCCCCGGCCGCCTCGATGCGCCAAGTCTAGGTTCGCGTCGAGGCGTAAGATCGGTGGGTTGGCCATCAAGCCGAAAGCAAGCGTGGAATCGAGCCCGTTGTCGATCTTCAGCGAGTCGGTGCGGCGCTGGTTCGAGTCCTCCTTCGAGGGCCCGACCGACGCCCAGGCGGGCGGTTGGCAGGCGATCGCCAATGGCGATCACACGCTGATCTGCGCCCCGACCGGCTCCGGCAAGACCCTCGCCGCCTTCCTCTGGGGCATCGACCAGCTTTCTCCCGCCGACGGGCCGATACGTCAAGGTGACCTTGACGTATCGGCCCGTCGGCGGGGAGGGGGGGTGCGGTTGGTCTACGTCTCGCCGCTGAAGGCGCTCTCGTACGACATCGAGCGCAATCTGCGGGCGCCGCTGCGCGGGATTGGGGCTGATATCTCCGTTGGGATAAGGACAGGGGACACGACGCAGGCCGAACGGCGGGCGATGCGCAAAACGCCGCCCGACATCCTGATCACCACGCCCGAGTCGCTCTACCTGATGCTCTCCTCGGGCGCGCGGGAGATCTTTGGCGGGGTCGAAGCGGTGATCGTCGACGAGATTCACGCGGTGGCGCAGTCGAAGCGGGGGGCTCATCTGGCGCTGACGTTGGAGAGGCTTGATTGGTTGGTCGCCGAATCGAGGAGGGGGTCGGCGGAGCAACAGCGGGGAGGCTCCGGCGACCCCCTCCTCGATTCGGCTGTCCAGCGGATCGGGCTCTCGGCAACGCAACGCCCCCTCGAGCGGATAGCTCGATTTCTCGTCGGGCCGAAGAGGGAGTGCTCGATCGTGGACGCTGGCATAGCCAAGGAGCTCGACCTCGAGATCGTCGTTCCGGTCGAGGACATGGCCGAACCGGGAGCGCCAGCTTTTCCAAAAGAAGATGGCCAGCCCGCGGATGGGGAGCCCCTGGCCCACGTCCGCTCGATCTGGCCGGCGATCTACCCGGAGCTCCTCAAGCTCGTCCGCGAACACACCTCCACGATCGTCTTCGTCAACAACAGGAGAGCCGCCGAGCGCCTGGCAAAGCGCCTCAACGAGCTCAACGCCGACGAACCTCATAGAGAGCTACCCGCGACCGAGCATGCCCCCGAGATAGCCCGGGCTCACCATGGATCCCTTTCGCACGAGGAGCGCACCGTGGTGGAGGAGATGCTCAAGTCCGGCCACCTCCCCTGCCTGGTCGCGACCTCGTCCCTCGAGCTGGGAATCGACATGGGCGCCGTCGACCTCGTGATCCAGGTCGAGTCCCCCAAGTCGGTCAGCCGAGGGTTGCAGCGGGTCGGCCGCGCCGGCCACTCGCTGGGCGAGGTCTCGCGCGGCCGCATCTTCCCCAAGTTCCGCGCCGACCTGCTCGAGTGCGCCGTCGTCGCCAAGCGCATGCGCGAAGGGGCGATCGAGGAGACGGTGATCCCGCAGAACCCGCTCGACGTCCTCGCCCAGCACCTGGTCGCGATGGCCGCCCTCGACGAGTGGGAGGTCGACGAGGTCGAGCGGCTCGTCACCGCCGCCGAGCCCTTCCACGACCTCTCGCGCGAACAGCTCGAGAACGTGCTCGACATGCTCGACGGCCGCTATCCGTCCGACCGCTTCGCCGAGCTGCGGCCGCGGATCGTCTGGGACCGGACGGCCGGCACGATGCACGGCCGCAAAGGCGCCCGCTCGCTGGTCGTCACCAACGCCGGCACGATCCCCGACCGGGGCCTCTACGGCGTCCACCTGCCCGACGGCCGCCGCGTCGGCGAGCTCGACGAGGAGATGGTCTACGAGGCCCGCCCAGGCCAGACCTTCCTGCTCGGCGCGACGACCTGGCGGATCGAGGAGATCACCCGCGACCGGGTGATCGTCACCCCCGCCCCCGGCGTCCCCGGCGCCGTCCCCTTCTGGAAGGGCGACGGGATCGGCCGCCCAGCCGAGCTGGGCCGGGCGATCGGCGCCTTCGCCCGCGAGGCGGTCTCGCGCGAGCCGAAGGAGCTGGCCAAGGAGTACGACCTCGACCGCCGCGCGGCCGAGAACCTCGTCGCTTACCTGCGCGAGCAGCAGAACGCGACGCGGGTCGTCCCCTCCGACGAGACGATCGTCGTCGAGCGCTTCCGCGACGAGATCGGCGACTGGCGCCTCTGCGTGCTCTCGCCCTACGGCGGCCGCGTCCACGCCGCCTGGGGGCTGGCGCTCTCGGCCAAGATCCGCGCCGAGCGCGACCTCGAGGCTGACGCGATCTGGTCCGACGACGGCATCGTCGTCCACCTGCCCGACGCCGACGCGCCGCCGCCCGCCGACCTCGTCCTGGTCGAGCCCGACGAGATCGAGGACCTGGTCGTCGACGAGCTCTCCGGCTCGGCCCTCTTCGGCTCCCACTTCCGCGAGAACGCCGCCCGCTCGCTGCTGATCCCGCGCGCCTACCCGGGCAAGCGCACGCCGCTCTGGCAGCAGCGGCTGAAGGCGCAGAGCCTGCTCGAGGTCGCCCGCGACTTCCCCCGCTTCCCGGTCGTGCTCGAGACCTACCGCGAGTGCCTGCGCGACGTGCTCGACCTGCCCTCGCTGGCACAGCTGCTGCGCGACCTGCACTCGCGCCGCCTCAACCTGGTCGAGGTCGAGACGCCGACCGCCTCGCCCTTCGCCTCCTCGCTGCTCTTCGACTACGTCGCGACCTACATGTACGAGGGGGACACGCCGAACGCCGAGCGGCGCGCGGCGGCGCTCGCCCTCGACCGCGACCTGCTGCGCGAGCTGCTTGGCCAGGAGGAGCTGCGCGAGCTGATCGACCCCGAGGCGCTGGACGAGGTCGAGGCGCAGTTGCAGCACCGCACCGAGGCGGGACGGGCCGGCGACCGCGACGCATTGCAGCAGGTGCTGCGCAACCTCGGCGACCTGAGCGCGGAGGAGTGTGAGGAGCGCGTCGCCGAGGGCTACTCGGCGCAGTCGATGCTGGAGAAGCTCGTCGCCGAGCGCCGCGCCGCGCTCGTCCGCGTCAACGGCGAGGAGCGCTACATCGCCGCCGAGCAGGCCGGCCTCTACCGCGACGCGCTCGGCGTGCCGCCGCCGCCCGGCTTGCCCGAGAGCTTCCTCGCCGAGCAGGCCGATCCGCTCGTCTCGCTGGTGCGGCGCTACGCCCGCACCCACGGTCCCTTCCCGACCGCGCAGCTCGCCGCCCGCTACGGGGTCGACCCGACGCCGGCGCTGCGCGAGCTGGAGCGCTCCGGCGCCCTCGTCCGCGGCGAGCTGCTGCCCGGCGGGAGCGAGCGCGAGTGGTGCGACGCCGACGTGCTGCGCCGCGTGCGCCGCGCCAGCCTCGCCCACCTGCGGCGCGAGGTCGAACCGGCAGCCCGCGACCGCTTCGCCCGCTTCCTGCCCAGCTGGCAGAACGTCGACGCCCACCGCGCGGCCGGAGCCGGCCCCGACCGGCTGCGCGAGGCGCTGGTGCCATTGCAGGGCGTCGCGCTGACGCCGAAAGTCTGGGAGGGGGACGTGCTGCCGCGCCGGCTCGGCGCCTACTCGCCTACCTGGCTCGACGAACTCTGCACCAGCGGTGAGCTGGTCTGGATCGGCGCTGGCGCCCGCGGCCGCAGCGACGGCCGCGTCGCCCTCTACTTCCGCGACGACGTCCGCCTCGCTGGGCCGCCGCCGGCCAACGCGAAGCTGGAGAGCCCCGAGGGCGAGGTCCACGACGCGATCCGCGAGCGGCTCGCCGCCGGTCCCGACTTCTGGCTCGACCTGCTCGCCGACCTCGACCACCCGGTCGAGGAGCTGCACGCGGCGCTCTGGGACCTGGCCTGGGCGGGCGAGGTGACCAACGACGCCTTCGCCCCGCTGCGCGCGCCCCGCCTGCGCGCCGCGCCGCCATCCGAGCAAGGCGGCCGCCGCTTCGCCCGCAGCCGCGCCCGCGGCCAGGCCGTGCAGGGGCGCTGGTCGCTGACCGCGCCGCTCTTCGAGGACGCGCCCGCCGCCGGCCCGCGCCTGCGCGCGCAAGCCGAGCTGATGCTGGAGCGCTACGGCATCGTCACCCGCGAGACCGTCCTCGCCGAGGGCGTGCCGGGCGGCTTCGCCAGCGTCTACGCCGAGCTCGGCAACCTCGAGCTGCTCGGCACCGCGCGCCGCGGCTACTTCGTCGAGGGGCTGGGCGGCGCCCAGTTCGCATTGCCGGGAGCGGTCGAGCGCCTGCGCTCGCTGCCCGAAGACGACGGCTCCTTCCTGCTCCTCGCCGCCACCGATCCGGCCAACCCCTACGGCGCGGCGCTGCCCTGGCCGAAGCCGGCGAGCGGCCGCCGCCCGGCCCGCGCCCCCGGCGCCCACGTCCTGCTCCGCGACGGCGCGCCGGTCCTCTACGTCGAGCGCGGCGGCAAGGGCATCGTCCGCCTCGCCGAGCTCGACAGCGAGCAGCTTGCTGAGGCGGTCAAGGCCCTCGCCGAGGCGGTCGCCGCCGGCCGTCTGCCGAAGCTCGCGGTCGAGAAACTGGACGGGGAGCCGGTGATTGGCTCCGGCCAGGAGGACGCCCTGCTCGACGCCGGCTTCAGCCGCGGCCCGCGCAAGCTGACGCTCGCGGCGAGCTGAGGCTCAGTGAGAGCGGCCGAGGCCGACGAGGAGCCCGATTCGGTCCGCCACCGCGTCGACCGTGTCGCTCGACATTCGACCCAGCTGGCGCTGGAGGCGCATCGTCGAGACCGAGCGGACCATCTCGGGCATTGCGAAGCTGACTCTGTCCAACCCGCCCGCGGGCGGCTCCACGCGCACGTGCAGTTTGCTCCGGCGATTGGTGGTCGTAAGCGGCACCGTGATCGCCATCTGCGCTGGGGATCGATTCATCTGGCCCACGGAAACGACCAGAAGGGGACGCCGACCGCCCTGCTCGCGACCGACGACCGGATCGGGGTCGCCGATGAAGACGTCGCCTCGTCTGACGCGCCGGACGTTAGTCGTCATCGGGTGACCTGTCGTCTGGGATGCCCAGCCAATCTTTCATTTCCTCGCGGATCTCGTCCCCGTACTTCCGGTAGGACTCGTCCATCGAGTCAAGAAGTCGCCGCTCTTCCCACAGGTCAACGGCTGCGTCGAACATCTCGGTCAAGCTCAATCCCTCCAGCTCCGCCTCATGCGCGAGGCGTTCCCGCGTGCTGCGTCGCACGCGGATCGTGGTCGTCTCGACTACAGCCATGCGAGCAGTCTACAGATCTGTCTACACGCGCCGGAATCGACTTCACAGACGTATAAGCCTCCATCCGCCAAATCTCTCCCCCCACCCGCGATAATCCTTCGCGATGGCCGATCGTCAGCAGCTGCAGAGCCCGGTCGAGCTGCTGCGCAGCGTGCCGCTCTTCGCCGACCTCGAGGAGGGGGAGCTGGAGCGCTTCTCGCGCGTCGCCGTCGCCCGCTCCTTCCCGGCCGGGACGCGCGTCTTTCACGAGGGCGACCGCTCCGACGCCTGCTACATCGTCCGCGAGGGCAGCTTCCGGGTCACGCGCGAGCACTCCGACGGACGGGCGATCACATTGGCGACGCTCGGCAGCGGCGACATCTTCGGCGAGCTGGCGATGCTCGACGGCGAGGTGCGCTCGGCCAGCGTCGAGGCGCTCACCGACGGCGAGCTGCTGGCGCTGCCGGCGAGCGAAGTGAGGGCGCTGCTCGCCCGCCATCCCGAGATCACGGTCAAGCTGGTCGCCGCGCTCGTCCGCCGCCTGCGCACCGCCAACGAGCGGATCTCGCGCCAGTCCTTCCAGACGGTGCCGAGCCGCGTTGCCGGCGTGCTCTCGCAGCTCGTCGCCGAGGAGTCGCCGCGCTCGACCGACGAGCCCGGCGTCACGATCCGGATGAACCAGGCCGATCTGGCGCAACTGGCCGGAACCTCGCGCGAGAGCGTCAGCCGCTTCCTCGCCGACCTCGAGCGCGCCGGCGTCGTGCGGCCCGGCCGCGGCCGCGTCACCGTGCTGGAGCCGGAGAAGCTCCGCAACTACATCTTCTAGGTCGACGACCGCTCAGCAGCTCGACGGGCGCGGGTCCGCGCGGTCGACGATGGCTTCGTCGTCCCCGCCGCCGCACTGGATCGACTTGTCGCGGTGGCCGTCGACCGCGTCGATCGTGTCGCTGCCGCCCCTGCCGATGAAGGTGTCGGCGCCGAGATGGCCCATCATGCTGTTTGGCCCGTTGTCGCCGATCAGCACGTCGGGGCCGTCGGAGCCCTCGAGATCCTCGTTGTCGCCGAGGATTCGGTCGGGGTTGCCGCAGCCGCGCGGCGCCCCGGTACCGCCGAGGACGACGCGCATGCGGGCGTTGGAGCGCCCGTAGGACGCCGTGTCCTCGCCTGGCCCCCCGCTGAAGACGTGACCTTGGCAGACGACGACCGAGGAGACGAGGAGGTCGTTGCCCGGGCCGCCGTAGAGCCGGTCGGCGCCGGGGTCGGCGTAGAGGACGTCGCTGCCGGCGTTGCCGATCAGCGTGTCGTTGCCGCTGTCGGGGCCGTTGTAGTTCTCGCCCGCTTCGAGCACGTCGTCGCCCGGGCCGCCGCTGATGGTGTCCGAGCCGGCCTCTCCGTTGACGCGCACTTTGACGCCCGCCGGCACGCTTTCGGCGATCGAGAGCGTGTCGTTGCCGTCGCCGCCGGTGACGACCACGAGGCTGGTCGGGATCGACGTGGGGCAGCTGACCGAGTTGGCGCCGGTCGCCGAGCAGCCTTCGCCGGGCGCGACCGGTCCGTTGTCGGAGACGAGCCAGCCGCCGGAGTAGGCGACCTGGATGTCGTTGGGGCTGCTGTCGCCCTGGACGATCAGGCTGGCCCCGTCGAGGCCCTGGTTGAGGATGACGAACGTGCCGGCTCCGGGCGGGTCGGCTTCCGCGCCGCAGGAGTGCTCGGTCATGAATTCGGCGCACTCGTCGCTGCCCGGCCCGCCGAACGCTTCGTCGGCGCCCGGCCCGCCATCGAGAGTGTCGTTGCCGACGCCGCCGTCGAGGCGGTTGGCCTGGCCGTCGCCGATCAGCAGGTCGCCCTGCGGCGAGCCGACCACGTCCTCGAATCCGCGCAGCGTGTCGTGGCCGTCGCCCTTCGAGCGCCCGGTCGCGAGATCGACCGTGATCGCGCCGCGAGTGGCGCTCGCGTAGGAGACGATGTCGCGGGCGCCGCCGCCGCCGTCGAGCGTGTCTTCGCCGCTGTCGCCGCGGACCACGTCGTCGTCGCCCCCGCCCCCGCTCACCCTGTCGCTTCCGGCGCCGCCGTAGACGAGGTCGCTGCCCGGTCCGCCGTCCAGCTGCGGGTCGTCACCGGGGCCGCCTTCGATCCGGTCGTTCCCGGGGCCGCCGTCGATGCTGTCGTTGCCCTTGTCCCCGTCGAGCCTGTCGTTGCCGCCGCCGCCGTCCTCGCGATCGCTCCCCTTGTCGCCGGTGATGAAGTCGTTCCCGGCCGCGCCAAACAGAGCGTCCGGCCCCTTTTCGCCGCGCAGCAGATCGTCCCCACCGCCGCCGATGAGGGTGTCGCGCCCCTGCGCCCCGTTGAGCTCGTCGTTGCCGCCGCCGCCTTCGAGGCGGTCTGAGCCCTTTTCGCCGAAGAGCGCGTCGTTGCCTCCTTCGCCGTAGAGCTTGTCGAAGCCGCGGCCGCCGTGGATGACGTCGTTGCCCGGACCGCCGCAGATGATGTCGTTGCCGTTGGGCCCGCCGCTGATCCGGTCGTTGCCCCCACCGCCGTAGATCACGTCGCTGGCCCTCTTGCCGACGATCACGTCGTCGCCGGGTGTGCCGACGATCGTCGCGTGCCTGCCATGGCAGGTTGCGGCCGCGGCGCCGGTCGCAGAGGCCGCGAGGCCGCAGAGCAGCACGGCCAAGAGCCCGGCCAGCCGGGCTGCGTTCGCGCGGGTGCGCGGGGTCGTAAGAACCATCGGGTTCTCCATCGACCCGGCACGCGACTTTCTTCAGTAGCCGACTCAAATAGTCGTCCAATGCGTTAGGTCAGCCGTCCAGTGCCGCGACACGCCCCTTCAGATACGCTCGCTTCGCCATGCGGGGCGGCATCTACGTTCTCAACTTCTACTCGCCGGTCTTCGTCGACCAGCTCAAGCGCGGTCGCAAGACGGCGACGATCCGCCTCGGCGACAAGAGCAACAAGTACGAGCGCGGCCAGGTGGTCTGGATCACGGTCGGCTTCCGCCACAGCCCGCGCGAGAAGATCTTCACCGCGGTGATCGACGACGTCGAGGTGAAGCGCATCTCCGAGCTCTCGCCGCGCGACATCGAGCACGAGAACCCCGAGTTCCGCCGCCGCGAGGAGGAGATCAAGTTCCTCGAACAGATCTACGGCCACCCGGTCTCGCCGGAGGAAACCGTGACGGTGATCCGCTTCTCGCAGATCGTCGAGCCTCCCGGCGCGCACTACGGCAACGGGGAGACCCCGCGCCACAACTGATCGGAAACCGCCTCCCGTCCGTATCAGGCACCAGTGGCTGACTACTCCTTCCTCACGACCTGGCTCCTGGAGTCGCCGCGCGAGCCGGTTTGGGAGGCGATCTACGACCAGGCGCGCTGGCCGGAGTGGTGGCGCGGGGTGGAGGAGGCGACCGAGGTGCGGCCGGGCGAGGGCGGTCCCGGCCACGACGGAGTCGGCACCGTCTCGCGCATGGTCTGGAAGAGCCTGTTGCCCTACCGGGTCGAGTTCGAGGTGACGACGACCCGGGTCGAGCCCTTCCACCTGATGGAGGGGAACGCCGTCGGCGAGTTGACCGGCGTCGGGCGCTGGCGGCTCTACGAGCACGACGGCGTCACCGCCGTCCTCTACGAGTGGAACGTGGCGACGAGCAAGGCCTGGATGAACCTGCTGGCGCCGGTCGCCCGCCCGGTCTTCGAGTGGAACCACGACTGGGTGATGGCGCGCGGCGGCGAGGGCATCGCCAAGTTGCTCGGCTGTCGTCTGCTCGCCTCCGGCTGACCCCTCCCTCCCCGCCGACGGGCCGATACGTCAAGGTGGCCTTGACGTATCGGCCCGTCGGCGGTCGGTTGCGCCGAATCGCTATCTTTCAGGGCACCTTTGGCACTCTCACCTGGGGAGTGCCAACCAGTTGCGAACTTCTAGACCCACCACCGACCAACGATGGAGGTATACGGATGAAGCTGAAGCCCCTCGGGGACCGGCTGATCGTGAAGCCGATCGAGGAAGAGGAGACGACCGCCAGTGGCATCGTCCTTCCCGACACGGCGAAGGAGAAGCCCCAGAAGGGCAAGGTCGTCGCCGTCGGCGACGGCGCGGTCAACGAGGACGGCAGTCGCCGCCCGCTCGACCTGAGCGAGGGCGACGAGGTCCTCTACTCCAAATACGGCGGCACCGAGGTCACCGTCGAGAACGAGGAACTGCTCGTCCTGCGCGAGTCGGACGTTCTCGCCAAGGTTGCCTGAACCCCGCCAACGGACTTAGAAAGCAAGGAGGACTGAAATCAGATGGCTCATAAGGAGCTGAAGTACAGAGAGGATGCGCGGGGGGCCCTGCAGGCCGGCGTCGACGCCGTCGCCGACGCGGTCAAGGTCACCCTCGGGCCGAAGGGCCGCTACGTCGTGCTCGACAAAAAGTTCGGTGCGCCGACGATCACCAACGACGGCGTAACCATCGCCCGCGAGATCGAGGTCGAGGACGTCTTCGAGAACCAGGGCGCCCAGCTCGTCCGCGAGGTCGCCACGGCGACCAACGACGTTGCCGGCGACGGCACGACGACGGCGACGCTGCTGGCCCAGATCATCGTCAATCAGGGCCTCAAGAACGTCGCCGCCGGCGCCAACCCGCTGGCCCTGCGCCGCGGCATCGAGAAGGCGGTCGAAGAGGTCGTCGAGACGCTGCGCGAGAAGCAGTCCAAGGAGGTCGCCGGCAAGGAGCAGATCGCTCGCGTCGCTGCCATCTCCGCCGGAGACGACGACATCGGCAACGTGATCGCTGACGCGATCGAGAAGGTCGGCAAGGACGGAGTGGTCAACGTCGAGGAGGGCCAGACCTTCGGCATGGAGCTCGAGTTCACCGAGGGCATGCAGTTCGACAAGGGCTACATCTCGCCCTACATGGTCACTGACCAGGATCGCATGGAGGCGGTGCTCGAGGACCCCTACATCCTCATCGCCAACCAGAAAATCGGCTCCGTGCGGGACATCCTGCCGGTGCTCGAGCAGGTGATGCAGGGCGGCAAGCCGCTACTGATCGTCGCCGAGGACGTCGAGGGCGAGTGCCTCGCGACCCTGGTGGTCAACAAGCTGCGCGGCACCTTCACCGGCGTCGCGGTCAAGGCGCCCGGCTTCGGCGACCGCCGCAAGCGGATGCTCGAGGACATCGCGATCCTCACCGGCGGCGAGGTGATCACCGAGGAGATGGGCCTCAAACTGGAGAACACCCAGCTCTCGCAGCTCGGCAAAGCCCGTCGCGTCGTCGTCTCCAAGGACACGACGACGATCATCGACGGCTCCGGCGACGCCGAGGACATCAAGGGCCGCATCAACCAGATCAAAAACGAGGTCGAGAACACCGATTCCGACTTCGATCGCGAGAAGCTCCAGGAGCGGCTCGCGAAGCTGGCCGGCGGCGTCGCCGTGGTCAAGGTCGGCGCCGCCACCGAGACCGAGATGAAGGAGAAGAAGCACCGCGTCGAGGACGCGCTGCAGGCGACCCGCGCCGCGCTCGAGGAGGGCGTCGTGCCGGGTGGTGGCGTCGCCCTGCTCAACGCGCAGGCCGACCTCGACCCGGAGAAGCTGTCGGATCCCGACGAGGCGACCGGGGCGCGGATTGTGCACCGGGCGCTGGAGGAGCCGGTCCGCCAGATCGCCGAGAACTCCGGCGAGGAGGGCTCGGTCGTGGTCAACAAGATCCGCGAGCTGAAGGCCGGCGAAGGCCTAAACGCGGCGACCGGCGAGTACGGCGACCTGATCGCGGCCGGGGTCATCGACCCGACCAAGGTCACCCGCTCGGCGCTCGAGAACGCCGCCTCGATCGCGAAGAACATCCTCGTCACCGAGGCCGTGATCGCGGAGCCGCCGGAGAAGGAACCGGCCGGGATGCCGGGCGGCGGCATGCCGGACATGGGCGGGATGATGTAACGACGCCCTCCCCGCCGACGGGCCGATACGTCAAGGTGGCCTTGACGTATCGGCCCGTCGACCGGCGTATCCTCGTCATCAACAGGCGAGTGACTTTCGAGAGGCCCGGCATCCGCCGGGCCTCTCGCGTCTTCAGGCAACGTGGGGGGAAAGCGCACGCCGGCGGACACACTTTCGGCGCTCAATTGACTCACTGTGCGCACCACGCGCGCGTCGGTACCTGCCACCGTCGCCGCATGCTCCATGAACCGTCCCCCGCACCACCCGCCGATGGGCCGATACGTCAAGTCAGACTTGACGTATCGGCCCATCGGCCCCGGTTGGATTGGGATCGAGAAGTCGCTCGGATAGCCGCTAGCCAGCACGGGTTGGTGGCGCTCTGGCAGCTGGAAGCGCTGGGGGTGGACAGGGCTACGGCCCACTGGCGTGTCGGAGCAGGACGCCTCCACCGTCTCTATGAGGGGGTTTACGCCGTGGGTCATATTCCGACCACGCGCGAGTGCGAGCTGATGGCGGCCACGCTGGCGTGTGGGCCGGAAGCCGTGCTGTCTCATCGCTCCGCCGCTGAGCTATGGGGGCTACGAGAGCCTCATCGTGGCCCCATTGACGTCACTGCACCGGGCCGGCGAGGTCGAGCGCCGCGGGGAATCGCATCGCATAGAGATGGTGCTCTGGCAAAAGTCGATCGGACCTTTGTTGACCGGATTCCCTGCACGAGCTTGGCTCGCACGCTGCTGGATTTCGCCGCAGCCGCCCAGATCTGGGAGCTACGCAAGGCCGTGTCAGAGGCAGAGGTCTTGCGAATCCTCGATCACCGCGCAGTGCGATCTGCGATTCGCCATCATCGAGGCCGGCGCGGTGTCGCACGGCTGCGGATGGTGTTGGACGAAATCCTGCCGGAGACAAAGCGCACTCGCAGCGAAATGGAGAGGGAGTTCCTGCGGCTATGCGAGAAGGCAGGGTTGCCGCTCCCCGAGGTCAACGTCTCCATGCGCGTTGGTGGGCGAACGCAGAAACCGGATTTCCTGTGGCGGAATGCCGGCGTGATCTTTGAAGCCGATAGCCGCGCCTATCACGACACCTTTTCCGCGTTCCAAGTCGACCGCAAGCGAGAGCAGCGCTTTCAGCTTGCGGGTTGGAGTGTCTCGCACTGCACCTGGGAGCAGATTTTCCACGAACCAGCAGCGCTCGCGAGAACCGTTCGCGGCCTGCTGACTCGAGCTGAAACACGCCGCCGACGGGCCGATACGTCAAGTCAGACTTGACGTATCGGCCCGTCGGCGGGCGGTTAGGGGGTGGAGAGGACGTCGGCCATGCGGCGGGGCGAGACGCCGAGGGACTCGGCGTCGGCGGTGCCGCGCTCGCTGACCATCGGCACCTCCATCAGCTCGGCCTCCTCCCAGGTCGCGAAGACGGCCTCGCCGAAGAGCGAGCGCAGGGCGATCAGGCCGGAGCGCACGAGCGGCAGTGGCAGGTGGACGAGCGGGCGCGGCCGGCCGGCGACGCGGCTGACCAGGTCCGACATGTCGTCGTAGCTGAGCTCATCCGGCCCGGCCAGCTCATAGCGGGCGCGATTGTCGCGGGCGAGCGCCGCCACGACGCAGCGCGCGGCGTCCCCCGCCCAGATCGGCTCGAAGCGGGCTCGCCCTTCGCCCGAGACCGGCATCGCCGGTAGGAAGGAGAAGCGGCGCAGCAGCGTCACCCAAGGGTCGCTGCGGTCGTAGACGATCGACGGCGCGAACACCGTGGTCGCCAGCGGCGAGGACGTCACCGCGCGCTCGGCCAGCCACTTGGCGCGGAAGAAGCGGGTGCGCTGCGCCGTCGCCGCGTTCAGCGCGCTGAAGAAGACGAAACGCTGGACGCCGCTGCGCTCGGCCGCGCGCAGCAGACGCAGCGTCGCCAATCCGTTCAGCTCCTCGATCCGGTGCGGCGGCTGGTCGCGGATCGTCGCCGCCAGGTGGACGACCGTGTCGACGCCGCGCAGCGCCTGCCGCACGAGGTAGGGATCGGACATCTCGCCGAGGTCGCCGAGTGCGATTTGCACGTCCACGCGGCGCTCGCCCAGCCGCCGCGGCTCGCGCACCAGGCAGCGCACCTCCGTGCCGCCCTCCAGCAGCAGCGGCAGCAGGCGCGATCCGACGCTTCCCGTGGCTCCTGTCAGCAGCAGCATCTTGCGTCGATGCTAGATCACCGATGCCTCATCTCCATACATCCGGATGACGCGGGTGGCCCTGCGCATCTCTGCGTCCTCAGTCGGCCGAATAGCGCTGCTATTCGGCCTCCCTGCGTCCTCGATCTGCTTGGCCACGCGCGCCCCCGGTTGCATGCGGATGAAGCATCGGTGATCGGTGACGGGGTGCCGCGCCCGCGCAGTCCCTAAAATGTTGCTCCGCGCTTGGCAGGGGGTACAAGCCTCCTGCCGCTACGTAAAGACGACCCCAGGAGAAAGCATCGAATGACCTACGTCATCGCCGAGCCCTGCATCGGCCAGAAGGACAACTCGTGCGTCGAGGTCTGTCCGGTCGACTGCATCCACCCGACGCCCGACGAGCCCGACTACGACTCGGTCGAGATGCTCTACATCGACCCCGACGAGTGCATCGACTGCGACGCCTGCGTCGAGGCATGCCCGGTGGACGCCTGCTTCGCCGAGGACCAGCTGCCTGCCGAGTGGGCGAAGTACGCCGAGATCAACGCGAACTACTACAAGTCGAAGAGCGCGGCGTAGGGCGCGGCCCTAGCCGCACTCGCGCAGCGCCGCGGCGTAGAAGCGCAGGTAGGCGCCCCAGTGGCGGTCCCAGTAGCTGCGCTCATGTTCGCCCGGCCATGAGTGGGCGCTGAGGTCCGCTCCCCCCGCTTCCAGCGCTTCGTCGAAGGCGACGTCGGAGATCGCGAAGGGGTCCTTCGTCCCGTAGTCGTTCCAGATCGGGATCGGCCCGAAGGCGCCCGGGTCGGCCCGCATGGCGGCGATCACGTCGTGCGCTTCGAAGTCTTCGGCGTCGTCGAACGCTCCCGGCGCGCTGGCGCCACCTTCCAGCCAGAGCGCCGGCGAGTGGCCGCCGACGGCGCAGAAGACCCCGGGGTTCTCGAGCGCCAGCGAGTAGGCGCCGAAGCCGCCCATCGAGATGCCGCCGATCGCGACGCGCCGCGGGTCGGTCCCATAGCGGCGCTCGACTTCGGGGATGACCTCGTCGATCACGTAGCTGCCCCAGCCGCCGGTCGCGCGGTCGTGCCAGTAGCTGTCGCCGTCGTCTTCGGGGAAGGCGATGACGGGCGCGTTCGGGCCGAGCTTCGCCAATGCCGCGAAGAAGGGCTCGTCGCCGCTGAACCAGCCGTCGCCGACGAAGCTGTCGACCGTCTCGCCCTTGCCGTGCAGGAAGACGAGCAGCGGTCTGCCGTCCGAGTCCCCGCCGCCCGGGACGACGACGCCCACGTCCAGGTTGCTGCCCACCGCCATGCTGTGGATGGTGAAGCGGTGGACCGAGGCGCCGTGCGTGTCGACCGGCGCCAGGACCGTCGCCCGCAGCACGAGGTAGGCAAGGGCCACGCCAAGGCCGGCCAGCAGCAGCGCCGCCCCGCGACGGCGCCGCCTGATCTGCCTCCGCGAGGGCCTGTTCGGGCTCATAGTTGCGGGCAGGGTAGCCGCGGATTGCTAGCGTGCCCGCGATGCGGCGGGCCTGGCAGAAGCTGACCTTTCCCCTGCGGCGCTGGCCGCGACTTTCGCGACTCGCCCTGGCCGGCGGCGCGGCGCCGGTGCTGGCGATCGCCGCCGCCAACGCCTACATCCTGCTCAGCACCAGCGGCGAATCGACCGGCAACGTCGCCGACGTGCCCCACGCGCAGGTCGCGATCGTGCTCGGCGCCTTCGTCAAACCCGACGGGGAGATGAGCCCGATGTTGGCCGATCGCGTGCGCCAAGCGGACGCGCTCTGGAAGGCCGGCAAGGTCGACCGCATCCTCGTCTCCGGCGACCACCACGCCTGGGCCTACGACGAGCCCGACACGATGCGCAAGGCCCTGGTCGCCGACGGCGTGCCGCCGCGGGTCATCTTCGAGGACCACGCCGGCTTCGACACCTGGGCGTCGATGGTCCGCGCTCGCAGCATCTTCGGCGTCCACAGCGCGGTCGTCGTCACCCAGGGATTCCACATGCCGCGGGGGCTGTATCTGGCCGACGCGGCCGGGATCGACGCGACCGGCCTCACCGCGGACCTCCATCCCTACGGAGTCCAGGGCCAGAAGAGCGACGTGCGCGAGGTTCTCGCCCGCGTCAAGGCGGTCGCCGACACCACCCTCGACACGCCCGCGATCGGCGGCAAGCGGATACCGATCGACGGTGACGGTCGCGCAAGCTGGGGCCCGCCGCCCCCACCCGGCACCCCGCCGGCGGGCTCGCCGGGTCGCTAGGCCATCGGCAGCGGCGTGCCGCTGACCGGCGGCGGCTCAGCCGCGGCCGGGGCCGCCTGCAGCACCGGCAGCTCCTGCGGCGTCGCGGCGACGATGCCGCGCGCGGCCTGACGGATCGCCTGCGAGGCGGGCGCGTCGGGATCGGCGGTGACCAGCGGCGTGCCGGCGTCGGCGTGCTCGCGCAGATCCTCCGAGAGCGGCACCTTGCCGAGCAGGGGGATGTCGAGCTCATCGGCGAGCTGTTGGCCGCCGCCCTCGCCGAAGATCGTGAAGCGATCGCCGTCGGGCGTGGTGAAGCCGGACATGTTCTCGATCGCGCCGAGCAGCTCGAGGTCGAACTTCTTCGCCATGTCGGCAGCCCGCTTGGCGACCGTCTGCGCCGCCGGCTGCGGCGTCGTGACCAGCACGAACTTTGCCTGCGGCAGCAGCTGCGCGAGCGTCATCGAGACGTCGCCGGTCCCCGGCGGCAGGTCGAGCAGCAGGTACTCCAGCTCGCCCCAGGCGACGTCCTCGAGGAACTGCTGGATCGCCTTGTGCAGCATCGGTCCGCGCCAGACGACCGCCGCGTTCTCCTCGACGAAGAAGCCGATCGACATCACCTTGACGCCGCCGGCCGCCTCGAGCGGCAGGATCTTGCGCTCGGCGTTGACCTCGGGCTTGTTGTTGACGCCGAGCATGCGGGGGATCGAGTAGCCATAGACGTCGCAGTCGAGCGCTCCGGCCGGGTGGCCGTCGGCGGTCAGGGCCGCGGCGAGGTTGGCGGTCATCGTCGACTTGCCGACGCCGCCCTTGCCCGAGGCGACGCAGATCACGTTCTTGACCTGCGCGAGCGCCCCGGCCGGCAGCTTGCCGCGCCCAAGCGTCTGCTGCAGGCGCGACTTCTCCTCGTCGGAGAGGACGTCGAAGCCGACCGCGACCTCGGTCACGCCGTCCAGCTCGGAGATCTGCTGGGCGACCGCCTGTTCGAAGTGGGAGCGGATCGGGCAGCCCGCGGTGGTCAGCGAGATCACGACCTCGACCCGGCCGCTGTCCTTGACGTCGATCGAGCGCACCATGCCAAGCTCGACGATCGAGCGCCGCAGCTCGGGGTCGATTACGACCCGCAGCTTCTCGGTGATCTGATCCTGCGTCGGAAGAGCCATCTGGGCCATTCTGGCAAAGGCGCCCAGGCGGCAGCGGGTGGACGGATCGGGCCCCAGGGGGGAGAGATTGGCGCGCTCGTGCCTTGACCCTCGGCAATGCAGTCGAGTCGAGGAGGGAACATGTCGGGAGCACGGGGCGGCTTCGGCCGCATCTTGGCGATTGGGATCGCGCTGGCGCTGGCGCTGCTGCTGTTGGCGGCGAAGGAGGCGAGCGCCGGCAAGTACGCGGTCGCGCAGTGTGGCTGGTACGTCGGCGCCGACGCGAGTTGGTCCGACACGACCGGTGGCGTCAAGTTCCGTCGCGACTCCTGGTGCGTGCCGCCGGCGGGGCAGGATCCGTTCGACGGGGCCCACGTCAAGAGCCTCACCCGCGGCGGGCAGGCGAGCGTCTCGGGCACGCGCTTCGCGCGCTGGCGCTGGCAGGCGCCGGCCGGGACGGGGATCACCCGCGTCAGCGGCAGCTGGTGGCACGCCCTGCACGACGGCATCGAGCAGCGGCTCGGCACTGCCGGCGCGGCCGGTGACTTCGACGTCTTCGCCTCGGCCTCGACCACTGACACGACCCCGAGCGGGTTCGTGGCTGGCTTCGGCGCGCCCCGCGCGGCATTCGAGGACCGCCTGCTCTGCGCCCGCGGCGAGAGCAAGTGGTGCAGCCTCGAACCGGGGTCCTGGTCGGCGCTGCGGGCGTTGACTATCACCGTGGAAGACAGCCGGGCGCCGTCTGCGGGGATCGGCGGCGACCTCGTCTCCGGCGGCTGGAAGCGAGGCGCGCAACCCGTCTCCTTCTCGGGCGCCGACGAGGGCGCCGGCCTGCGCTTCGCCGAGACGACGATCGACTCCAACCGCGTGAACCTGACCGAGTACTCCTGCGCGAAGTCGTCGATCGGAGGCGAGTGGCGCGCTACGCGCATGCGCCCCTGCGAGCTGAACGCATCTGGCTCCGCCGGCGTCGACACGACGCGCTTCAGCGACGGTCCGCACTCAGTCCACCACTGCGCCACCGACTTCGCCGGAAACGTTGGCTGCGCTGCCGACCAGCCCCTCTACATAGACAACAACGCGCCCGCCCACCCGCGCAACCTCTCCCTGGCGGGGGGTGACGGGTGGCGGCGCACGAACAGCTTCGACGCCAGCTGGCAGAACCCCGACCAGGGTCTCGCGAGCCCAATCGCCGGTGCCTGCTGGCGGATTGTCGGACCCGGTGGATACGACACCGGCATCCGATTTGCGGCGGGCAGAGGGCTGACCTCGCTTAGAGGGCTATCTGTGCCGAGCACGGGTCAGTACACGCTCAGTGTCTGGCTGCGCGATGAGGCCGGCAACGAGGCGCCCGCCTCGGCGGTCTCGGTGCCGCTGCGCTTCGACGATGTGCCGCCCGGCGTCTCCTTTGCGGCGGCGGTCGGGACGCCGAGTCGCGTCGTGGCGACGGTCGCCGACGCGGACTCGGGACCGGCGACGGGCCGGATCTACTTCCGCCGGGCCGGCAGCGGCTCGTGGCGGGCGCTGCCCACCGAGCTCGAGCGGCGAGCCCCGGACAGCGCCGAGCTGACCGCGCAGCTGCCCAAGGGCCTGGCGCGGGGCACGTACCTCTTTCAGGCGACCGCGGCCGACGCCGCCGGCAACGAGGCGACGACGACGCGGCGCGCCGACGGCAGCGCGATGAAGGTGAGGATCGGGCGCCACGGCGTAGATCGCGGCGGCTCCGGGGCGCGCCGGACGCGCATCTTCGCCCGGCTGCGCTGGCGCGGCGGGTCGCGCCCGAAGCTCACCGTCCCGTTTGGGGCGACGGCGACGCTGGCCGGGCGCCTGCTCGACGCACGGGGCAGGGGCATCGCCGGGCGCAGGCTGCGCGTCGTCTCGCGACCGTCTCGGGGCGCGCTGCGCGCCTCTCGCGTCGACACCGTCACCGCCGGCAGGGGCGGCGCCTTCTCGCTGCCGCTCGTCTCAGGTCCCTCGCGCCGCATCTCGGTCTCCTTCCCGGGGGACGGGCGCTTCGGCGGCGCGATCCGGGCGCCGCTGAGCCTCAGGGTGCGCAGTGGGGTCGAACTGGCCGCCACACCCACCACCCTGCACACGGGCGAGGCGGTCCATTTCCGGGGTCGAGTACGCAGCGCGGGCGCGCCGCTGCCGCGGCGTGGCAAGCTGGTCTCGATCCAGTACTACGAGGAGGCCACGCGGCGCTGGCGCCCGGTTCTCGTTACCCGCACCGACCACGGCGGCCGCTTCCGCGCGACCTACCGCTTCCGCTACCTGAGCGGCGCCGCGAGCATTCGCCTGCGCGCCGCCGCCCTCGCCGAGGAGCGTTGGCCCTATGCGCCCGGCTTCTCGGCGCCGGTGATGGTGCACGTAGTGGGCTGATCGAGACGACCGCAAGCGCGCTCGATCATCAGAACCATGCTGTATAGATTGAACAGAGATGAGGAGTCAGGTCAAGATGGAGGCGGCTGAGGATGCAGCCAAACTGCTGAGGGCTGCCTGGGGCGATGCAACTCCGATAGATCCCGTGGCAATTGCCCGAACCGCCGGCCTCCGTGTCCTGGAAGCACAGTTGGACGAGAAGACGTTGGGTGCTCTCGTGAAGAACCCAGGACAGGATCCTGTGATCGTGCTCAACGAAAGTGACAGCGAGAATAGAAAGCGATTCACGTGTGCCCACGAGCTAGGACATTTCGTCAGGCGCTCGACGGAAGGGGAGAAGTATTTGACCGTCGACCTTAGGAACTCCCATTCGTCGACCGGCCTCGATCCGGAGGAGGTCTACGCGAATGAGTTTGCTGCTTCGCTGCTGATGCCCGAGGACAAGGTCAGGAGCTGCGTCGAAACGGGCATGGGTGACCTCGAAATGGCCATCCGATTCAAGGTTTCGCGAGAAGCGATGCAAAACCGGCTGGCCAATCTCGATTTGACGACCGCTGCGGTCTGACGAGTGCGCGAGATGAGTGGCTCCGACCCTAGAGCGGCGGAAAGGGCCGCAGAGGCGGTTCAGGAGGCTCTTCAGACCGGGGCGTTGCGAGAGGCTGAAGATCTGCCCGAGCACCTTCAGCACCTTCCGGAGAGGCACCAAGCGCAGAAGATCGAGTTGAAGCAGATGTTCGCCGAACAGGAATACGAACTTCGGCGCACCTACGCCAAGCGGATCCTCCTGCTCCTCCTCGCGCAATTCCTGATCGCCGATGGAGTATTCGTTGCCTTCGCCTGGGCGGGTGAGGATTGGCGGCTCTCGCCCGCGGTAGTCGATGTCTGGCTCGCGGCGACAGCGGTGCAGGTGGTCGGCATCGTCTTGGTGGTCACCCGCAATCTGTTCCCGGACCGGGATGGCAAGCCTGCTTGGCTCTAACGGGTAGGGTTCGCGTCGATGTCGCAAGCCACCCTCCACACCAGCGCCGGGGCGATCGTGCTCGAGCTTCACGACGACGATGCCCCGAAGACGGTCGAGAACTTCCGCAAGCTCGCCGCCGACGGCTTCTACGACGAACTCGTCTTCCACCGGGTGATCCCCGACTTCATGATCCAGGGCGGCTGCCCCGAGGGCACTGGGCGCGGCGGCCCCGGCTACGAATTCGAGGACGAGATCAACGAGAACAAGATCGTGCGCGGCGCGCTGGCGATGGCCAACGCCGGACCGAACACGAATGGCTCGCAGTTCTTCATCGTCACCACTGAGGCGGCGTCCTGGCTCGACGGCAAGCACACCGTGTTCGGCATGGTCGTCGATGGCATGGACGCGGTCGACGCGATCGAGTCGGCCGAGACGGATGCGTCGGATCGGCCAGTCGAGGCGCAGACGATCGAGCGGGTCGAGCTCTCCGAGTAGCTAGCTGCCGTGCCCGAAGCGCACGTCCGGCAGCAGCCGGTCGAGGCTGCGGGGCATGTACCAGGCCGCCGGGCCGGCGAGGCGGAGGAAGACCGGCAGGAGGAGGAGGCGGACGAGGAAGGCGTCGAGCAGGACGGCGATGCCGAGGATCACGCCCATTTCCTTCGGTGGCAGCGGCCCGGAGAGGGCGAAGGTGAAGAAGACGGCGACCATCACCGCGCCGGCGGCGAGGATCGTGCGGCCCGAGTGGGCGAGGCCGCCGACCATTGCCTCGCGGGCGTCGCCCGTCTGCTCCCAGTGCTCGCGCGCCGAGGAGAGCAGGAAGACCGTGTAGTCCATCGCGATCGCGAAGATCATCGCGAAGAAGAAGATCGGCCCCCAGGCGTCGAGGAAGCCCTGCGATTCGAAGCCGAGCAGGCCGGAGAGGTGGCCGTGCTGGAAGATCAGCGTCGCGACGCCGAAGGCGGCGCCGGTGGAGAGCAGGTTGGCAAGCACCCCCATCGCCGCCGCCAGCGGCGCCTGGAAGGCGACGAGCAGAAGCAGGAAGCCGAGCCCGAGGACGACCCCGATCGCCAATGGCGCCTTCGCCGTCAGCGCCGCTTCGAGGTCGTGGTTTTCGGCGGCCGGGCCGCCGACGAGCGCTGCGGGCGGCAGCTCGCGCCGCACGCGGTCGAGCGTCGTGCCGAACGCTGTGCTCGACGGTCCCGCGGTCGGGATCGCTTCGACGAGGACGGCGCCATCGGTCCCGCGCCGCGGCGGCAGCACCGCCGCAATGCCCGGATCCCCCCGCAACACCCCGCCGACGGGCCGATACGTCAAGTCTGACTTGACGTATCGGCCCGTCGGCGGTGAGATGACTTGCAGGGCGCCGGGGGCGCCGGGGCCGAAGGCGGCGCTGACCTGGCGGTAGCCGACGCGCGAGTGGTCGCCCTTGGGGACGACCTTGATCGAGGGCATGCCGGTGCGCAGGCCGAGGGCAGGGAGTGCGAGGAGGAGAAGCGCGGCGAGCGCAAGGCCGCCGAAGACCAGCGGCCGGCGCCAGAGCAATGCGCCCCAGCGGGCGAAGCGCGGCGAGCGGTGCTCGCCGCTGTGCACCCAGGGCAGGGAGAGGCGGTCGAGGCGCGGGCCGAGCTTCGCCAGCACGGCCGGCAGCAGGGTGAGCGTCGCGGCGGCGACGAAGAGGACCGCGACCATGATCCCGAGCGAGACCGAGCGGAAGGCGGGGCTGGGGACGAGCATCACCGCCGCCAGCGAGATCATCACCGTGAGGGCGGAGAAGAGGACGGCCTTGCCGGCGGTGTCCATCGTCTCGGCGACCGCCCGGACCGGGTCGTGGCGCTGGCCGAAGAGCGCGTTGCGGAAGCGCATGACGATGAACAGCGCGTAGTCGATCCCGAGCGCCAGCGCGAACATCAATGCGAAGTTCATCGCCCAGATCGAGATCGGCGAGATCAGGGTGCCGAGGTAGAGGACGCCGGCCGAGGCGACGAGGCCGACGATGGTGAGGATCAGCGGCAGCCCGGCGGCGACGAGCGAGCCGAAGGCGAGGACGAGGATCGCCAGGGTCACCGGCCAGGAGAGCAGCTCCGAGCGCAGCATCGCGTCGCGATTGGCTTCGTTGAAGTCCGACCACATGCCGGCGGCGCCGGTCGCGTTCGCTTCGACGCCCGGCGCCGCTGCGGCGGCGAGCTCGCCCTTGAGGTCGTCGACCGCGGCGACCATCCCGTTCGGGTCCTCGGCGGCGCTGGCCCGGATCACCGCGGTGTGGCCGTCGCGCGAGATCGAGAGGCCGCGGCGAAGAGGGACGACGGCACGAACCGCCGGGTCGGCGGCGAGGATGCGCTCGGCCCGGCGCAGCGTCGCGCGGAAGGGTGGCGCGCTTGCGGCCCAGCGCTCCGAGTGGACCGCGACCTGGAGCGAGTAGGCGCCGGCGCCGCCGAAGGCCCGGTCGATCCGCTCGCGGGCCACCACCGACTCCGAGCCGTTCGCCTGCCAGCCCGCGCCCGAGAGCGCCGTCTCGACCCGCGGGGCGAGCACGCCGAGGCCGACGGCGATCACGGCCCAGGCCGCGAAGACCCATCTGCGTCGCTCGGCGGCGAAGCGCCCCAGTCGCCCGATCGGTCCAAGTGAGCCCACGGCTATCCTCCAGGTTGACGTTCTACAGATTAACAACTTTACAGTTGTAAACAGGTACAATAACACGATGATGCAGAGTCCGCTTCCCGCCGACGCCGCCGAGCTGATCGCCGGCCGCTTCCGCGCGCTCTCCGACCCGACCCGGCTGCGCATCCTCGACCAGCTGCGCCGCAACGACGAGGTCTCGGTCGGCGAGCTGACCGAGACGCTCGGCACCTCCCAGCAGAACGTCTCCAAGCACCTCGCCGCATTGCGCGCCGAGGGCTTCGTCGCCCGCCGCAAGCAGGGGACCAGCTCGCTCTACCGGATCGCCGACCCCGCCGTGCTCGAGCTCTGCGACCGGCTCTGCGAGGCGATGGAATCGCAGCTCGAGGCGCTCGGCGCGGCGCTCAGCGGCTGACTCAGGCCGAGCCTTCGCGCTCCTTGCGCCGGCGCATGACCGCTTCGCCGGGGCGCCAGAGGCTGACCAGGCCGGCGACCAGGGTGACGAGGAAGATCTGGCCGGCCATCATCTCCAGGCCGGAGATCAGCCGCCCTGGCTGGCCGCCTGGGACGAGGTTTCCGTAGCCGGTCGTGGTCAGCGTCGTGTAGCTGAAGAAGAGGAAATCGGAGCTGGCCGGGTGGGGATGGCCTTCGAAGAAGGCGCCGGCTTGGGTCCGGTCGATCACGCCGTAGACGAAGGTGAAGAGGATGCCGAGCACGGCGTAGACGCTGAGCGCGCCGAGGATCGTGCGCGAGCCGACCTCAGGGGCGGTGACGACCCGGCGCAGGACGGCCGCCATCGCCAGGGCGAGCAGCGAGACCTGGATCGCGGTGGCGACGTTGAGCCAGGTGCGGTCGTCGGCGATCGCACCGACCGCCGCCAGGGCAACCGTCAGCATGGCGAGCGCGATCACGATGCGTACGAAGCGATGCTTCGCGTGGGCGCTGATCAGGGCTACCACCGAGGTTGCGCTGGTGGCGGTGGTCAGGATCACCGAGCCCCAGCCGTGGTTCTCGAGCAGCGAGGCGAGCGCGTAGGTGACCAGCACGAGGATGAAGACGAGCCCAAAGGCGTCTCGCGCCCGTTCGGCGCGCTGTATCCAGCGCTCGCGCCTGCGCGCGCGCCGCGAAGCCGTCTCCATCCCTCGCAGTTCGGCCGTCGGGCGGCGTTTCCTGCCGCCCGGGCGCCCCTGATAGACCTCAGCCGTGGACGCCGGGACCTGGAGCGCGGTCGACGAGTTCGTGCAGGGCACGATCGTGCCCGACGACGAGGCGCTGGTCGCGGTGCTGCGCGCGAGCGAGGCAGCCGGTCTGCCGCCGATCCAGGTCTCGCCGCCGCAGGGGAAGATGCTCAACCTCTTGGCGAGGTCGATCGGCGCGCGGGCGATCCTCGAGTTCGGCACCCTCGGCGGCTACAGCACGATCTGGCTCGGCCGGGGGCTCGCCGAGGGCGGGCGGCTGATCACGCTCGAGGCCGACGCCGGCTTCGCGGAGGTGGCGAGAGGCAACCTCGAGCGAGCCGGGCTCGGCGATGTCGTCGAGGTGCGAGTCGGGCCGGCGCTCGACCTGCTCCCGGGGCTGGAGGAGGAGGGCGTCGGCCCCTTCGACTTCGTCTTCATCGACGCCGACAAGGTTCGCACGCCCGACTACTTCGCCTGGTCGCTGGAGCGCTGTCGCCCGGGCGCCCTGATCGTCGCCGACAACGTCGTCCGCGACGGCCGGCTCGCCGACCCGGACGACGACGACCCGGAGATCGTCGCCCAGCGCGCCTTCCACGAGATGCTCGCCGCCGAGCCCCGGGTCGAGGCGACGACGATCCAGACCGTCGCCGGAAAGGGGTACGACGGCTTCACGCTGGCGCTTGTAGTCGGGTAGTCAGCCGGAGCTGTTGCTCGCGCCGTTCCACGGCGTGCGCCGCGGCAGCCAGCGGGGGACGTGGCGCTTGTAGGCACGGTAATCCTCGCCGAAGCGCTTCTCCAGCCCGGGCTCCTCGTAGACGAGGAAGCCGACGTAGTTGACCACGAAGAACGCAGCGCACCACCCCAGCAGCGGCAGCGAGCCGAACAGCGCCGCCTCGCCGGCGAGGAAGAAGAGCACGCCCGAGATCATCGGGTTGCGCACGTGCCGGTAGGGGCCTTCGACGACGAGGTGGCGCGTCGGGTCCCAGGGCGCCAGCGTCCCCTCGCCGATCCGTGCGAAGAGGCGCACGGTCCAGAGCCAGAGCCCGAAGCCGACGGCAACCAGGCCCAGGCCGAGGAGTACTGGAAGTGCCGCAGCAGCCCCGCCGAGCCCCCAACCGACGTCGACGCCGGTGGCCACCAGGATGAGGACCGGCACCAGCCCCGTGACCACGCCGGGAAGCGGCAGGATCGCCCGGGCCTGTCTCCGTGCGGTCACGGTCATAACACTATGTGGCAGGATCGCCGTCGATGCGCTTCGCCGCCGACCGACCGCTTGGCGTCGCCCCGGCCACGGTGCTCGACTACCGCGAGCTGGCGCGCCGGCGGCTGCCGCGGCAGCTCTTCGACTACGTCGACGGCGGCGCCTACGAAGAGGCGACGATGCGGGCGAACGTCGCCGACCTCGAGAGCGTGCTGCTGCGCCAGGTGGTGATGCGCGACGTCAGCGAGCGCGACCCCTCGGTCGAGGTGCTGGGCCAGCGGCTGGCGCTGCCGCTCGTGCTGGCGCCGGTCGGGCTCGGCGGGATGTTGGCGCCGCGGGCCGAGGTGCAGGCAGCGCGCGCGGCGGAGGCGGCGGGCGTCCCCTTCGTCGAGTCGACGGTCTCGATCTGCCCGATCGAGGAGGTCGCCGAGGTGACGAGCGCGCCGCCCTGGTTCCAGCTCTACGTGATGCGCGACCGCGCCTACGCCGAGGACCTGATGGGGCGCGCCGAGGTGGTGGGTTCGCCGGTCCTCGTTCTCACCATCGACCTCGCGGTCGTCGGCGCCCGCCACCGCGACGTCCGCAACGCGGTCGTCGGCCGGCCGGGCCGCTGGGCGAGGGCTCGCCGCGGCCTCGACCTGCTCTCGCACCCCCGCTGGATCCGCAGCGTGGCGCTCGGCGGGCGGCCGCTCACCTTCGGCAACCTCGAGAAGGCCGTGCCCGAGGCGCGCTCTCCGGCCGCGTTCAAGGCCTGGGTCGACGCCCAGTTCGACCCCAGTGTCACCTGGGAGGACGTCGCCTGGGTGCGCGACAACTGGAAGGGCCGCCTCGTGGTCAAGGGCGTGCTCGACCCCGACGACGCCCGCCGCGCCGCCGACGCCGGCGTCGACGGGATCGTCGTCTCCAACCATGGCGGCCGCCAGCTCGACTCGGTGCCCTCGACCGTGAGGGCGCTGCCCGCCGTCGCCGACGCTGTCGGCGACAGGGTCGAGGTGCTGGCTGACGGCGGCGTCCGCAACGGGCTCGATGCGGTGAAGATGGTTGCGCTCGGCGCCCGCGCGGTACTGGTCGGGAGGCCGTGGGCGTGGGCGGTGGCGGCCCGCGGGGAAGTGGGAGTCCGCCACATGCTCGCCGTCATGCGAGCCGACATCGACACCGCCCTCGGCCTCACCGGGAGCGCCTCGATCGGCGCGGTGGATCGCTCCACCCTTTACCGGGAATAGCCGGGTGTACGACATTCTCGCCCGGGTTTCGGGACAGCGACCGTCTTTCCGGGATATCGCAGACGCGACTTGCAAAAGGTTTTTTCGCGTATAGGGTCGCCGAACACATTCAGGTTTTCAAAGCAACCTATATGGGAGGTCACGTGGAGGCGAACCAGTCACAGCCAAAGCAGGGTCGGCGCGCGGGCAGAATGCGAAGGCCGACGGAGAAGCTCCACCTGCGCCGCGGGGCGGCGCTCGTCTTCGTCGCGGTCTGCGCGTTCGCGGTCGTTCTCGCGTCGGCAGCGGCATCGCCGCCGACCGCAACCACCGAAGCGGCCACGGCGGTCAAGTATGAAGAAGCGACGCTCAAAGGCACGGTCAACCCCGAAGGCGCTCCGACCACCTACTGGTTCGAATACGGTGCAACCGAATCGTATGGCAGCAAAGCACCGATCACCCCCGAATCCGTGGGCTCCGGGACGTCCAATGTCCTTCTCAGCAAGGTCGTCACCGGTCTCGAAGAAAGCACGACCTATCACTTCCGGATAGTCGCCGAAAGCGAAGGCAAAACCGTCCCAGGAGAAGATGCCTCGTTCACAACGAAGGGCTTCGAGCTTTCGTTCGGCGAAACCGGCTCCGGCAACGGGCAGCTCTCTGTTCCGTACGGGGTCGCGGTAGATTCCAAAGGCAACGTTTGGGTTACCGACACGGCCAACAACCGCGTCGAGATGTTCAACGCCGAAGGCGAATACGTCTCCCAGTTCGGCAAAGAAGGCAGCGGGAACGGCGAATTCAACGAACCCAAGGGCATTGCGGTGGATCAGAGCGATCACCTCTGGGTGGTCGACTCGGGCAACGCCAGGGTGCAGGAGTTCAACGCCGAAGGCGGATACGTCTCCCAGTTCGGCAAAGAAGGCACCGGGAACGGCGAATTCAAATCTCCCTCTGGCATAACACTCGTTGAATCCGGCAATGTGTTTGTTGCCGATACCGGCAACAACCGTGTTCAGAAGTTCAATTCATCAGGAAAATTGCTTGTGATCATCGGAAAAGAAGGCGGCGGCGACGGCGACCTTAAAGCGCCACAAAGCGTTGCTATTTACGGCGGCGGTATCTGGGTAGCCGATACTGGCAATAACCGGATCGAGAAGTTCAACGTCACGACCTTCAACTACGTGTCCAAATTTGGCACAACGGGTTCGGGCGAAGGTCAGTTCGAAGGTCCAACGTCGATCGTCACCGACTTCCAGGAACGATTCTGGATCGCCGACACTGGCAATAACCGGATCGTGAAGGTCAACAAATTGGGCGCATGGCTCGATGAGCTCGGTGAAGAAGGCTCGGGATCCGGCCAATTCGACGAACCGCATGGCATCGCCCCGGCTGCGGGGCAGAAGCTCTACGTCGTGGATTCCGGCAACGACCGGGTGGAGCGCTGGTTCGTCAAGGCGGAGGCGCCAGATGTGGTCAAACGACCGGCGACGGAAATCACCGCCACCACCGCGTTGTTGGTCGCCAACGTCAACCCCGAAGCACTGGCCACGACCTACTGGTTTGAATACGGGACCACCACGTCCTACGGAACGAAAGTCCCAATCACCCCGGAATCGATCGGCTCGGGCCTCGAAGTCGTGAAAGTGGCCCAGACGGCCACCGGCCTCAGCGCGGGAACCACGTATCACTTCCGGGCCGTGGCGGAAAGCTCTGCGGGTAGGACCGAGGGCGAAGACACGAAATTCAAACTGACCGCTCCGACGGTGACCACGGAACCCGCGACAGAAGTCAAAGCCACCCAGGCAACTCTGAATGGGAAGGTCAACCCCAACAGCTCGCCAACCGTCTATTGGTTCGAATATGGAACGGAAAAAGGCGTCTTTGAAGTCAAAATTCCGCTGACGCCAGAATCGGTCGGCTCTGGGAGTGTGGGCGTGTCCGTCAAACAGACACCGACTGGTCTCAACAAAAACACCGGATATTTCTTCCGTCTCGTTGCCGAAAACGAAGGCGGCACCACGTTCGGGTCAGAAAAAGAATTCAAAACAGAACCCTGAGGAGGCGTTTCGATCCCGCCCAGGGGCCGATGACCTGCGGGCGAGGCTGTAGGCCTCGCCCGCAGGGCTGCCGGCAAACGGCTGCGCCTCGGCGGCTGCCCGGGGCGGGGATCACCACCTCCTATGCTTGTCGAAGTCGGCTCTCAAGCGAAAAGGAGGCTCCAATGGCACATGGCGTCGTTCACAGGTTCAAGGGCGGGACCAAAGAGCAGTACGAGGCGGGCGTGGAGGTTGTGCATCCGCCGGACGGGCTGCCCGCCGGCCAGCTGCACCACTTCGCGGGGGAGACGGAGGACGGTTGGATCGTGGTCGCGATCCACGACTCGAAGGAGAGCTGGGAGCGCTTCCGCGACGAGACGCTGCTTCCCGGCCTGCAGGAGGTGGGCGAGAGGGGTCTGCCCGGCCCGCCCGAGGAGACGACCTTCGAGGTCGAGGTCGAGCAGCACGCCTGACCGAGCGCTGTAACGCCCCGCTGCGCGACGGCACTAAGCACCCATGCCGTCGTTCAGCGGGCTGCTGATAGTCGTCGCCGTCGCCTTCGCCGTGCCCTTCGCGCTCGGCTTCTTCCCGAGCGTCAGGCTGCCCTCGGTGGTGCTCGAGATCCTCGCCGGCATCCTGATCGGGCCGGCGGTGCTGGGGATCGTCGAGGTCGACGAGACGATCGAAGTGATCTCGGTCCTCGGCCTCGCCTTCCTGCTCTTCCTCGCCGGGCTGGAGATCGACTTCTCGCGGCTGCGCGGCCAGGTGCTGCGGGTGACCGTGATCGCCTTCGTCCTCTCCTTCGGCATCGCCCTCGCGGTCGCCGGCGTGCTCAAGGTCAGCGGCCTGATCGAGACGCCGCTGCTGGTCGCGATCATCCTCTGCGCGACCTCGCTCGGGGTGTTGATCCCGGTGCTGAAGGACGCCGGCGAGATCTCCTCCACCTTCGGCCAGCTGATCGTCGCCGCCGGCACGATCGCCGACTTCGGCGCCGTCATCCTGCTCTCGATCTTCTTCTCCGGAGAGGGCGGCGTCGGCTCGACCCTGTTGCTGATCGGCTCGCTCGCGGTCCTCGCCGTGGTCGTCTTCATCGCCGTCAGCGGCGCCGAGCGCTCGATGGCGATCCGCACCGACCTGCTGCGCCTGCAGGACACGACCGCGCAGATCCGCATCCGCGGCGCCGTCCTCCTCCTCGTCGGCTTCGCCGCGATCGCCGACCAGCTCGGCCTCGAGTCGATCCTCGGCGCCTTCATCGCCGGCGCCGTCCTCTCGCTGCTCGACCGCGACCAGCAGATGACCCATCCCGAGTTCCGGCGCAAGCTGGAGGCGGTCGGCTTCGGCGTCTTCATCCCGGTCTTCTTCGTCACCAGCGGCGTCAAGTACGACCTCGACGCGCTGCTCGAAAGCGCCTCCAACGTGGCGATGGTGCCGATCTTCCTCGCCGCCCTGATGGTCGCCCGCGGCCTGCCGGCGCTGCTCTACCGGCGCCTGCTCGACGGCCGCCGCACCGCGGTCGCCGGGCTGATGCAGGCGACCTCGCTGCCCTTCATCGTCGCCGCGACCGCGATCGGCGAGGACCTCGGCTTGGTCAGCCCCGCCGAGGGCGCCGCCCTGATCGGCGCCGGCCTGCTCTCGGTGCTGATCTTCCCGCTGCTCGGCCTCACGCTCCTGCGCGGCGGGGCGCCCCAGCCGGGCCCGCGCCCAGGCCCCGACGAGGCGCCGGCGCCGACGATGGCGATGTGACCGCGCTCGCCCTGCGCCCGCTCCGCTTGCGCCGGACCTGGTGCGGCATAGAATCGGCTGGGGAATCGGAGGTGACCAAGCCGCTGCCCGAGACCGAGCCGCAACGCGACGACGCGCGACTCCTCGACGCGCTCCGGGGCGGCGACGAGGTGGCCTTCGCCGAGCTGGTCGGTCGCTACCACGGGCCGCTGAAGCGCTTCGCGAGCAGCTTCGGCGCCGGCGACGCGGTCTGCGAGGAGATCGTCCAGGAGACCTGGCTCGGCGCCCTGCAGGGGCTCGAATCCTTCGAGGGCCGTTCCTCGTTCAAGAGCTGGCTGTTCGGGATCGTCAAGAACCAGGCGCGACGGCGCGCCGAGCGCGAGCGCCGCACCGTGCCCTTCTCGGCCCTCTCCGGCGAGGGGGAGGAAGACGGGCCCGCTGTCGACCCAGACCGCTTCCAGGGCGCTGACGGCGCCTGGCCGGGACACTGGGCGACGCCGCCGCGCGCCTGGGAGGATCCGCAGCGGCGCCTCGCTTCGCTGGAGGCGCGCGAGCACCTGCGGATGGCGATCGCCGCGCTGCCCGAGCGCCAGCGCGCGGTCGTCGTCCTGCGCGACGTCGAAGGGCTCGACGCCGGGGAGGTCTGCACGCTGCTCGAGATCAGCGAAGGCAACCAGCGCGTGCTCCTGCACCGCGCTCGGGCCGGTGTCAGGAACGCGCTCGAGGGGTACGTCGATGGCTGAGATGCACACCCACGGAACCGACGAGGTGCTCTGCCGCGAGTTCGTCGAGATCGTCACCGACTACTGGGAAGGGGCGCTGCCCGAGGAGCGTCTCGAGCTGGTCGAGGAGCACCTGGTGATGTGCGACTGGTGCAAGGTCTATCTGGAGCAGATGGAGGCGACGGTGCGGGCGCTACCTGAGGCGACGGTGGAGGAGCCGGTGCCCGAGGCGACCGAGGAGGCGCTGCTGACGGCTTACCGCGAGTGGAGGGGACCGAGCTGAGCGACCTGGTCGCCTACAAGTTCCTGCGGCCCGGCGCGATCGGGCCGTTCAGCGGCTTTGCCTGGCCGGCGCCTGCCGGCGGCGCCGGCGAGTGGGTCGAGGCGGCGACCTCGCGCGGGCCCTGCCGCGACGGCATCCACGCCTGCGAGCCGCCCCATCTCGCCCGTTGGATCTGGGAGGAGCTGTGGGAGGTCGAGCTCGACGGCGAGGTCGAGCGTCGCCGGCACAAGCTGCGCGCCCCGCGCGGCCGGCTCCTACGCCGGGTCGACGCCTGGTCGGGGGAGACCGCACGACGCTTCGCCCGCGACTGCGCCGAGCGGGCAGCCGAGCACGCCGGGGTCGCGGCCCCGGCCGATTCCCGGATCGCCGCGCAGATGGCGGCCGACGGCGACACCCGGGCGCGGGCCGCCGAGGAGAGCGAGGACCCCTACGTCGCCGCCCACGGCAGCGCCGTCAGCGCCTACATCGCCGCCGCGACCGCGCTGCGGGTCGGCGGCATCGAAGCTCACGAGGCCGAGCGCGAGTGGCAGGCCGCCTGGCTCGCCCGCGAGCTGCGCCTCCGCCCCTGACCGGCCGCAACGTTTTTTCGTTCGATAAGGACGAAAAAACGTTGCGGCCGGGGGTTTGGGTGAGGGGTGCCGGGGGGTTTGGGTGAGGGGATGTAACGAATCGGTGCTTGGGGGCACGAAGAGGGCATGGATCGGCTCCCCAGTCTCGAACCGCTGCCCGAGTCCTTCGCCGCGACCGTCGCCTCGTTGCACACGGTCGCGGAAAGGCTCGTCGCCCCGGCGCGCAAGCCCGAGAACGAGATCTCGCTGCGGGCGACCCCGGGCGGCTTCGGCACGCCGATGTTCGAGTTCGAGGACGCCGAGCACCAGGTCCGCGTCGAGGGCGACGAGCTCGTTCACAGCGCCGGCGGGGAGGAGCAGCGGGCGCAGCTGACCAGCCTCGCCGCCGCCGCCGAGGCGCTCGCCGGCCTGCTGCCGGCCGACGCCGACGTAAGCGATGAGCCACTCGCGGTCGATGCCTCCTCCTCCCTCGCGCTCGGCGCCTTCTACGGCTTCGCCGACGCGCTGCTCTTCGAGCTGGTCGACGAGGCCGGCGACGGCGACGCGGCGACGCCCCCGCGCCTCTGGCCCGAGCACTTCGACATCGCGATCGAGCTCGGGTCCGAGGATGCCGGGGCCCACGCCAACTACGGCGCCTCGCCTGGCGACGAGAACCACGACGAGCCTTACCTCTACGTCGGTCCCTGGACCGCCGAGGTCTCCGGCGAGCTCTGGAACGCGCGCGGGTTCAGCGGCGCCGAGCTGACCTACTCCGAGCTGCTGGCGACGGCCGACCCCGGCGCCGCGGCGATCGACTTCTTCCGCAGCAGGCGAGACGCACTGACCCAGGAGACGAGGAGCTGACGATGAGCGAGAACGGTTCGAACGGAGCGGCCGGCGACGGCGCCCTCGAGTGGCACAAGGTGCTGACAGCCGAGGATCTGCCCGAGGGGCGGGTGACCACGGTCGCCGCCGGTCACAAGAGCGTCGCCCTCGTCCACTACGAAGGCCAGTTCTCGGCCCTCGACAACCACTGCCCGCACCAGGGCGGGCCGCTCGGCGAGGGCTCGATCGAGAACGGCCTGCTGCGCTGCCCCTGGCACGGCTACGACTACTGCCCGCTCGACGGCAAGTCGCCCGGTTTCGACGACACCGCGATCACCTACCCGCTGGAGATCCGCGACGGCGAGGTCTTCGTCGGCGTCGAGCCCGACACCCACGTCGCCACCGTCACCGACCTGATGGCCGAGACGATGACCAACTGGGGCGTGACACACGTCTTCGGCATGGTCGGCCACTCCAACCTCGGCCTTGCCGACGCTTTGCGCCGCCAGGAGGAGGCGGGCAGGCTCACATACATAGGCATCCGCCACGAGGGCGCCGCCGCCTTCGCCGCCTCGGCCTACGGCAAGCTGACCGGCCGTCCCGCCGCCTGCCTGACGATCGCCGGCCCCGGCGCGACCAACCTGCTCACCGGCCTCTGGGACGCCAAGGTCGACCGCGCCCCCGTCCTCGCCCTGACCGGCCAGGTCGACAGCCAGGTGCTCGGCCCCGGCGCCTTCCAGGAGGTCGACCTCGCCGGCGCCTTCGGCTCGGTTGCCGCCTGGAGCCAGCCGGTGCTGCGTGACTCCAAGCCGGTCGAGCTGATGAACCTCGCCTGCAAGAGCGCCCTGATCGAGCGCGACGTCTCGCACCTGATCTTCCCCGACGAGGTGCAGACGCTGCCAGCGCCGGAGGACCTCGAGGCCGGCAGCCCGGAGGGGCGGGTGACGCCGCGCGAGATCGCGCCGCCGGAGGAGTCGATCCAGGCCGCGCTCGCCGAGCTGCGCGCCGCCAAGCGCCCGGTCGTCATCCTCGGCCACGGCGCCCGTTTCCACATGCCCGACGTGGTCGCCTTCGCCGAGCAGCTCGGCGCGCCCGTGATCACCACCTTCAAGGCCAAGGGGCAGATCGGCGACGACCACCCGCTCGCCGCCGGCGTCCTCGGCCGCAGCGGAACGCCGGTAGCCAGCTGGGTGATGAACGAGGCCGACATGCTGCTCGTCCTCGGCGCCTCCTTCTCCAACCACACCGGCATCTACCCGGGCCATCCGATCGTCCAGGTCGACTTCGACCCGATGCAGCTGGGCAAATTCCACCCGGTCAAGGTGCCGGTCTGGGGCGAGATCGGCGTCGTCGTCGAGCGCCTCCGCGGCGAGCTCGCCGACCGCCCCACGAGCGATGACCAGGCGGCGCAGCTGGCCGAGCGCTGGGCGATTTGGCGCGCCGAGAAGGCGAGCCGGGTCGGCGACGACCGCGGCAACGGCGTCAACTCAGCCTCGATCTTCGCCGCGATGGAACGCCAGATCCCCGAGGACGCGGTGATCGCCGTCGACGTCGGCAACCACGCCTACTCCTTCGGCCGCTACTTCGAGTGCAAGCGTCACACGGTGCTGATGTCGGGCTACCTGGGCTCGATCGGCTTCGGCTACCCGGCGGCGATGGGCGCCTGGGCCGCGGCGCCCGAGCGCCCGACCGTCGCCGTCACCGGCGACGGCGGCTTCGCCCAGTACATGGCGGAGCTGACGACCGCCGTCAAGCACGGGATGAACATCACCCACGTGCTGGTCAACAACGGCCAGCTCGGCAAGATCAGCAAGGAGCAGCGGGCGGGCGAGTGGGACGTCTGGCAGACCTCCCTGCACAACCCCGACTTCTCCGCCTACGCGCGCAACTGCGGCGCGCTCGGCGTCCGCGTCACAGACCGCGAGGCGCTCGACGACGCCCTCGCCGAAGCCGTCGCCCACGACGGGCCGGCGATGGTCGAGGTGATGGCCGACCCCGACCTCGTCTGAGCGAAATCCAATCGCCAGAATTGACAATCCACACCCCAGCCAAGAGCAAGGAGACCAAGTGACCGAGCTGACCGAGAAGCAGGAGCGCCTCTGCGAGCAGAGCGAAACCGACTACTCCGACCTGAAGGCCTTCTTCATCAACTGCACGCTGAAGCGCAGCCCCGAGGTCTCCAACACGCAGGGCCTGATGGACATCTCGATGGAGATCATGCGCCGCAACGGGATCGAGGTCGATTGCATCCGCGCCGTCGACCACGACATCGCGACCGGCGTCTGGCCCGACATGACCGAACACGGCTGGGACGAGGACGAGTGGCCGGCGATCTTCGAGCGGGTGATGGCCGCCGACATCCTCGTCCTCGGCATGTCGATCTGGCTCGGCGAGAAGTCCTCGATTGCGACGCAGGTCGTCGAGCGCCTCTACGGCAACTCGCACCTGCTCAACGACGACGGCCAGTACGCCTACTACGGCCGCGTCGGCGGCTGCCTCGTCACCGGCAACGAGGACGGGGTCAAGCACTGCGCGATGAACGTCCTCTACTCACTGCAGCACCTCGGTTACGTGATCCCGCCGCAGGCCGACTCCGGCTGGATCGGCGAGGCGGGGCCGGGGCCGTCCTACCTCGACGAGGGCTCGGGCGGGCCGGAGAACGACTTCACCAACCGCAACACGACCTTCGCCGCCTGGAACATGATGCACCTGGCGCGGATGCTGAAGGACGCGGGCGGCATCCCGACCCACGGCAACCAGCGCACCGCCTGGGACGCGGGCTGCAGCCTCGACTTCCCCAACCCGGAGTACCGCTCCTGAGCGCTCAGCCTTCGACCAGCGGCCGGTAGCGCCAGCGGTTGCCGACCGGCACGACGGTGCCGCTGTAGTGGGCGGGGTGCCGGTAGCGCCGCTGTGTGCCCGGCGCGGTCGGCGGCGTGCCCGAGTCGCAGTAGTAGGTGAGGAAGCAGTGGTGCTCGCCCCAGGTGCCCTCGAAGGCGTTCCACAGCGCCGGCTCGCTGCCGGCGCGCCGGGTTGGAAGCGTCTGCAGGCAGCTCGACCGGCCGCAGGCGCCGCTGTCGTTGCCGACCCAGGGAAAGTCGCCGCGGTGCGGTCCCTCGCCGACCTCGGGTCGCGGGACCTGGTGACAGCGACGGCAGGGCAGGGGGTAGGCCGCGTGGGTGCCGCGGGCGACGAACGCCAGCGGGCGGGAGGCGAAGTCGCTCGCTCCGACCAGCTTTTCAACGGTGGCGTCGCCCTCCCAGCGACGGAGCAGCGTCTCCCACTCGTAGCGGACGACGTTCTCGTGCTGCGCGTACTGCACGGCGACGATTTCCGGTTCGGCCTCGCCGCGGTCGACCACGACCGTAATTCCCTCCCAGTCGGACTGGTGGCTCTGGCAGGTGACGCCGGCGATCACCAGCCCCGCGCCGCAGAGGGCGCCGCCGCCGAGGCTGACCGGGTTGTCGGGCAGGTACCACCAGTAGTCGAGGTAGAGCAGCTCCCGGCCGTGCACTCGCAGCGAGACGGGGTGGACGTAGATCGCGCTGCCGGAGCCGAGCGGAGCCGTCGCCCCCGCCGCCGGCGGGGCTTCGGGGGTGCCCGGCGGCGGCGTCTCTTCTGGCGGCGCGCCCGGCTCGGAGGCGGATTCGCCCCCGGTTGCCGGCGATCCGGGCGCCCCCTCGCTCTCCAGCTCCTCCCCCGCTAAGCGCCGCAGTTCCTCGGAGGCGCGCAGGTCGAGCCGCAGGTGGGTGCCGCCGTTTTCCAGCTCGGCGGGATTGACGATCGGCTGCGAACCGCAGTCGGTCTTCAGGCCCTCGTTGTGGCAGAGCCGCACCCGTTCCCCCTTGAACAGCGCGTCGATCGAGAGCGGCCACGGCACCGGCTCGCCGCCGTCGAAGAGAAGGATCGGCCGGTATCTCATCGCCAGCGCGAAGTCGGTCTGGGCGGTGGGGGCGGCGACGGCGAGCCGCACCGCGGCGTCGGTCGCCGTCTGACTTTCCAGGGCCTGGGCTGAGACCGCCTGCCCTTCGGCGGCGAAGCGCTTCCAGTGCGCGAGGCGCTCTTTGTCGGTCGTCTGCAGGAGGGGATAGGTCGGCACGTCCCCGGGCGCCGCCTGGCGCGCGACCCGTTGCCAGCGCTCGACTTCGCCGGCGCGGTATTCGAGCTCTTTGAGGCCGGCGGGTTCCTCGACCACGGGCGAGGTGCCGTCGACGAGCAGGAGCAGGACCTGGTCGGCTGCCTCGCGCGGCCGCGGCGGATCGGGCAGGGACGGTCGCCCGTCGCCTTCGGCCAGGGCGCGCAGCGCCTCGTTTGGGTCGTCGCCTTCGTCCAGGGTCCAGCGCACCGCGTCGCCGTCGGCGTAGCCGACCGAGTAGCTGACGTCGAACTCGCCCAGCGCCGGGGTCGGCGGCGCATCCGGCAGTGGCAGGTGGCGACTGCCGTCGCCGACCAGCAGCACGTCGAGCTTGGAGGCGACCCGCACCGACTCGGACGCGACCGCTTCGGTGTCGGTGGTTAGCTTGCCGTAGACGTAAGGCGCGCCGAGGACGATCGCGAACGCCAGCCCAACGGCCACCGGCGCCGACCAGCTCCGGCCCTCCCGCGCCAGGTAGCGGTAGACGACCAGCCCGAAGACCACGAGCGCCAGCAACAGCCCGATCGGGATCGACAACCGCGCCCGGCTGCTCAGACCGAGCAGGCCGTGGACGAAGTTGACCGCGACGTCGAAGCCGACCAAGGCGAGGAGGCCGATCAGAACGGCGCCGAGCACCTGCAGGACGGAGAACACGATTCCCCGCCTCGTGCGCAGCCAGAAGATCGCCAGCGCGGCGACCACTGCGACCACGACCGCGATCCACACCGCGACCGTATCTCCCAACCCGAAAACGATCCCTGCGAGGACAAGGAGCGTCGCGATCCCGAGACCCACACCTCTCACCGCACCGGCTGACATGGACTTTCAATCTATTGAGTGTTAGTAATAAGTCAACTGTGTCATCTCGCCTCTGGCTTGCCGTCGCCGTCGCCGTGTTTGTGGGTCTCGCAATTTGGCTCGTGCTGATCTCACGAGACCCCGACACGACGCCCGTCGATCCCAACCCCGACTCGTCGTTCAGGATCGTCGCCCTCGGCGATTCGTTCGTGGCCGGCGAGGGGGCGCCGCCCTACCTGTGGGGGACCGACGACCCGGGCGCCAACACCTGCCACCGCTCCCGGCACGCGTACCCCTACCTCCTGGCGGAGGACATGGGCGCCTCGCTCACCTTCGTCGCCTGCTCGGGCGCGAGGACCGCGGACGTGACCGGTTTCGACGCGAATGGCCGCGAGGTGGGCGGTCAGCATCCCGGCAGCCCCGAGGGCGTCGTCGGTGGCCGTCCGCAAATCGACGAGCTGAAGGACGTGAGCGATCCCAGCGTCGTTCTCATCGGCATCGGTGGCAACGACGCCGGCTTCGTCGAAATCGGCGTCGCCTGCGCGGTGCCGGCCTGGCCGGACTGCCGTAAGCACGCGAAACGGTGGCTGCGCCGGCTCGATACGGAGGTCCACCCGGCGTTGGTCCGCACCTTCGACGCCGTGCGCCGGGCGGCCCGGGGCGCGCCGGTCTTCGCACTCACCTACCCGAACGTGCTCGGGCCCGTCTTCTGCGGCGGACTCGGTGGTCTCAACCGCGACGAGATGGCGTTCCTGCGCGACACCTTCCTGCCGCGACTCGACGCGACCGTCGAAGCGGCGGCACGGGAGAGCGGGGTGGGCGTCATCGACCTCGCCGACGCCTTCGACGGCCATCGCTTCTGCGAGGTGCCGCTCCGCCAGGCCGCGATCAACTTCGTCGCCTTCAGCCGCACTCGCGGCGCGCCGATCGTCCTCGGCAACATCGGTGTCCTCGCCCACGGCTCTCTTCACCCCAGGGCGCTGGGCTACGAACTGATTGAGCCGCTGGTGCGGGAAGGGCTCGAATCCCCAAGCCCCTAGATGCCTTCCGCCCCAGTGACGGCTCCGTCCACTACCGTCTAGACCAGGATGGAGGCGTCACCGAGCGACAGCCTGCCCCTACGACGGGTCGAGGAAGCGTTCGCTTCGCTGCCCGAGCGCTACCTGGGTGGCGAGGAGGGGCGGCATGCGACGGTCGAGCTGCGCCTCAACGACGTCGGGCGCACCTGGCAGGTCGAGCTGCGCGGCCATCGCTGCAAGGTCCGGCCCTCGCCGCGGGGCAAGTCCGACGTGACGATCGGCACCGACGCCGAGACCTGGCTCGACCTGCGCGAGGGCCGGCTATCGGGCCTCGAAGCCTTCCGCCAGCGGCGGCTCTGGGCGCGCGGCGACCTCGATGTGGCGGTCGGCTTCGAGGGGCTGTTCCGGCTGCCCGACGACCGCGCGCCGCTGCTGCGCATCCACGACGTGCGCGTGCGCGGGGCGCGCATCTCCTGCCTCACCGCCGGCCACGGCCCCAAGCACGCGATCCTGATCCACGGCCTCGGCGGCGCCAAGAGCTCCTTCTACGAGACCGTAGCGGCGCTCTCCCCCGACCACACCGTGCACGCGATCGACCTGCCCGGCTTCGGCTCCTCCTCCAAGCCGCTCGCCTCCTATGACCCCGCCTTCTTCGCCCGCCACGTCCTACGCCTGATGGACGCGATGACGATCGACCGCGCCGACCTGGTCGGCAACTCGATGGGCGGCCGGGTCTCGATCGAGGTCGGGCTGCTGGCGCCCGGTCGGGTGCGCACGCTCAGCCTGCTGGCCCCCTCGATGGCCTTCCGCCGCGGTCGCGAGCTGGTGCCCCTGGCCCGCGTTCTGCGCCCCGAGCTGGGCGCCCTACCCGCCGTCTTCCGCCCGCGCCAGGTGCGCGACGGCTTCTGGCGGATGATCGCCCGCCCCGACCGGGTCGACCCGGCGCTCGGCGACATCGCTGCCGACGAGTTCCTGCGCACGCACCGCTCGCCCACGGCCCGCATCGCCTTCTACGCGGCGGCGCGCCAGATCTACCTCGAGGAGCCGCACGGTCCGCACGGCTTCTGGACGCGGCTGAGCCAGCTGCGGGCGCCGACGCTCTTCGTCTGGGGCAGCGATGACCCGCTCGTCCCGGCCCGCTTCTCGCGCCACGTCGCCAGCGCCCTTCCCGACGCCACCCAGGTGATCCTGCCCGAGTGCGGCCACGTTCCCCAGGTCGAGCTGCCCGAGGAGACGCACGGCCTGCTGCGCGAATTCATCAACTCGGGCGGCGTCCGACCCGCCTCCGAGCCTGCAGCTCTCGCCCAGTCGGCCTAGGATTTAGCCATGTACTACGACGAGCCGCAAGGGATGGCAGCGAAGGCCATGGGCTTCGTCCGCAAGCAGGTGGCCAATCGCCTCAACGGCAGCCTCGAGGATCGCGACCCCGATTACCTCCGCGAGGCGCTGCCCTGGCTCTGGCTGCTCTCCACCTTCTACTTCCGCGCCGAGGTGCGCGACCTCGGCAACGTGCCCGCCGACCGCCCGGCGCTGCTGGTCGGCAACCACTCCGGCGGCAACGTCATCGTCGACACCTTCATCTTCTCGCTCGCCTTCTCGACCTACTTCGGGGTCGAGCGGCCCTTCCACCAGCTCGCCCACAACCTGGCCGTCGCCTGGCCCGTCGCCGGCGGGATGCTGCGCAAGTCGGGCACGCTGAGCGCCTCGCACGAGCACGCGGAGGAGGCGCTCGAGGCGGGTGCGCCGGTCCTCGTCTACCCGGGCGGGGACTGGGAGACGCACCGTCCCAGCTGGGAGGGCAACAAGGTCGATTTCGCCGGTCGCAAGGGCTTCATCCGCCTCGCTCTCGACGCCGGCGTGCCGATCGTCCCGGTGGTCTCGATCGGCGGTCAGGAGACGGCGCTCTTCCTCAGCCGCGGCGCCGGCCTCGCCAAAGCGCTGCGGCTCGACAAGCTCCTCCGGCTCAAGGTGCTGCCGGTCTCGCTGGCGCTGCCCTGGGGGATCAACGTCGGCGACTTCGCCGGCCACCTGCCATTGCCGGCGAAGATCACGATCGAGGTGCTGCCGCCGATCGACCTCGAGCGCGAGTTCGGCCCCGACCCCGACGTCGACGAGGTCTACGACCACGTCACGGCGCTGATGCAGGAGGCGCTCGACGGCCTCGCGGCCGAGCGCCGGCTGCCGGTGATCGGATGAGGATCGACGAGTCGGTCCAGGTGGCGGCGCCGGCCGAGACGGTCTGGCGCTATCTCGAGGACCCCGAGAACTACCTGCACTTCATGTCGGGGATCACCCACTGGGAGGTCGTCGGCGAGCATCCCAACGGGCTCGGCGCCCGCTACCGGATCCTGGTCCGCGTCGGCGCCGCCGAGGTCGGCGGCCTGGTCGAGATGGTCGAGTGGCACGAGCCCTTCGACATCGCCTGGCACTCGGTGTCCGGCGTCGACCATCGCGGTCGCTGGCGGATCCGGGAACGGCGCCCGGGCCGCACGCGGATCGAGTACCGCTTCGCCTACGGGGTGGTGGGCGGCGGCATCGCCGGCTTGATCACCGAGGTCGCCGCGATGCTTCCGGTGCGCCGCCAGATGCGACGCACACTGCAACAGCTGAAGCGTCAGGTCGAGCACGAGCAGCGTCGCCTCGAGGCAGAGCTGCGGCGCGCCACGCGCGGCGCCGTCGCCTCCTGAGCGCGAAGCGGGCGCCGGCAGGCGCGGCGGTACTGTTGCAGTCTCTATTGGGTACTTGACCGCTCAGGGCACTTACAGCTTGTATATAGGTATGCGCCCCCTGATCGACCAGGGCGTCGGCACCCGATCGCAGCTCTCCCAGTTCACCCAGCTCTGCGAAGAGCGGACCGGGAGGACGTTCGATGCGCCGGCCGACTTCCACGACTTCTCGGTCGCCGATCTGCGCAGCTTCTGGGGACTCTTCCTCGAGTGGGCGGACCCGCCGCGCGAGGGCGATCCCGAGCCGGTCTGCACCGACGACCGCTGCGAGCAGGCGACCTTCTTCCCCAACCTGCGTCTCAACTACGCCGAGTGCCTGCTCGCCTCGCGCTCGCCGGAGGACGATGGGCGGCTGGCGATCGTCGCCCGCCACGACTCGGGGCCGGCCCAGCGGCTGACGCGTGGCGAGCTGCGCCGGCGCGTTTTGGCGCTGGCCGCGAATCTGCGATCGCTCGGCCTGGAGCCGGGCGATCGCGTGGCGGCGATCGTCCCCAACCGCGCCGAGGCGGTCATCGCCGCCCTCGCCGCCGCGACGGTCGGAGCGACCTTCTCCAGCGCCGCCCCGGAGATGGGCGCGCAGGCGATCCTCAGCCGCTTCGAGCAGCTCGAGCCGAAGATCCTCCTCACCACCGTCGACGGGCCGATACGTCAAGGGGGCCTTGACGTATCGGCCCGTCGGCGGCATGTCGAGGAGGTGGCGGGCGCGCTGCCCAGCCTGGTCGAGGTCATCGACCTCTCCGACCTGCTCGACTCGCCGGTCCCGGACACGCCCGGCGAGGAGGAGTGGGAGCGCTTCCCCTTCAACCAGCCGCTCTTCGTCCTCTTCACCTCGGGCACGACCGGGCCGCCGAAGTGCATCGTGCACGGGGCGGGCGGCACGCTGCTCGAGCACCTGAAGGAGCTGCGCCTGCACATCGACCTGGGCGTGGACGACGCGCTCTTCTTCCACACGACGGCGGCCTGGATGATGTGGAACTGGCAGCTCTCGGCGCTCGCCTGCGGTGCGCCGATCGTCCTCTACGACGGACCGCTGCGAGGGCCGCAGACGCTCTGGGAGATCGCCGCCGCGGAGGGCGCGACGGTCTTCGGCACCAGCCCGCCCTACCTGCGTCTCTGCGAGGAGAGCGGCTACTCGCCGCGCCGCGAGGCCCCGCTTCGCCGCCTGCGCTCATTGCTCGCGACCGGCTCGGTCCTTCGCGACGGCCAGTTCGACTGGGTCGCCGAGGAGGTCGGCCCGGTGCCGCTGCAGTCGATCTCGGGCGGCACCGACATCGTCGGCTGTTTCGTCCTCGGTCACCCCGATCTGCCGGTGCGCCGCGGCATGATCCAGTGCCGCAGCCTCGGCCTCGATGTGCAGGCCCTGCCGACGGCGGAGACGCCGGCCGGCTCCGCGGTCGGCGAGCTGATCTGCCGCAACCCGTTCCCGTCGCGACCGCTCGGTTTCCTCGGCGACCCCGATGGCGAGCGCTTCCACGAGGCCTACTTCGCCGCCAACGAGGGGGTATGGACGCACGGCGATCTGATCGAGTTCGACGACGAGGGCCAGGCGCGCATCCACGGACGCTCCGACGGCGTGCTCAAGATCAGCGGCGTCCGCATCGGCCCGGCCGAGATCTACGGGGTGCTGGCCGACTTCCCCGAGTTGAGCGAGGCGATGGCGGTCGAGCAGGAGCGCGATGAGGGCTCGCGCCTCGTCCTCCTCGTCGTCCTGCGCGAGGGGGCGGAGCTGGGCGGCGAGCTGATCCTGCGCATCCGGCGCGAGATCGCCACCCAGACCACCGCGGTGCACGTGCCCGAGCTGGTCGTCGCCGTCGAGGAGCTGCCCGTGACCCACAGCGGCAAGCGCTCCGAGCGGGCGGGACGCGACGCGGTCAACGGTCGCCGTCCGGCGAACGCCGCAGCCCTCGCCAACCCGGACTCGGTGGAGGAGATCGGGCGCACCGTCGCCCGGGCCGAGGCGGAGCGCGCCGAGCGCGCGCGGGTTGCGGGCGGCGAGGACGCGCCGACGATCGAGCGCCTGCGGGCGATCTGGGAGGTCGTGCTCGGCTTCGAGCCCCTGCCCGACGACGCCGACTTCTTCGAAGTCGGCGGCACCTCGCTGCTCGCAGTCCGTCTCTTCCACATGATCGCCGAGCGGATGGGGCGGGAGCTGCCGCTCTCGACCCTGCTCGAGGCGCCGACGCTCGCCGAGCTCGCTGCCGTCGTCGAGGATCCGAGCCGCCGCACCGGCCGGCTCGTCCTCATGCGCCGTGGCGCCGGCACGCCGCTCTTCTTCGTCCACTCGCTCTGGGGCGACGTGCTGGGGATGCGACAGCTCGCCCAGGCGCTCGAGACCGACGTGCCGGTCTACGGACTGCGCGCCCGTGGGCTAGAGCCCGACGAGGAGCCGCAGAGCAGCGTCGAGGAGCTGGCCCGCACCTACGTCGAGGCGATCCGCAGCGTGCAGCCCGAGGGCCCCTACCGGATCGCCGGCCACTCCTTCGGCGCCCTGGTCGCCTTCGAGGTGGCCCGTCAGCTGCGCGAGGCGGGGGTCGAGGTCGGCTGGCTCGGCCTGATCGACGGCGAGCTGAGCACCGCCTGCCTGCCGCCCCTGCGCCGCTGGCGCTACCGGGCGGCGCTGCCCTTCCACATGGCGCGCGCCGCGCTCGCCGACCCGCGCGGCGCCGTCCGCGCCCTCTTCCGCGAGATGATCCCGAACCTCTGGCGGCGCACCGGCGGTCGCCGCGCGTCGCCGCGCGCCGCCCTCGCCGAGGAGCCGCCGGCGACCTGGATGGAGGGAGTCGCGCCCCACTACCAGCGCCTCGCCGGCACCTTCCTCGCCGCCTCCGAAGCGTTCCGCCCCCAGCCCTACCCCGGCGCGATCGACTACTTCGTGCCCGAGGTGCGCCGCTTCCACCTCTACGCCGACCCGCTGCCCGTCTGGCGCCGACTCGCCCAGGGCGGCCTCGACGTCGAGCCCGTCCCCGGCCCCCACGTCGGCATGGTCTCGGGCGATCGGGCCCCGGTCCTAGCGCGGCTGATCGACGAGCGCCTGCGCGATTGACCTCTCGCCGCTAATCCTCGTTGTTGCCCAGGTCGATCTTGGCGCCGGACCCAGGATGAGCGTCGCCAAATGAGATAGTCAAGAGCTTGTCGGGTCTTGTAGCGGGCGCGCCATGAAAAAGGCCACCCGCCCGTATCCTTGCTTCTCATATCCTCCAACAGCGTCGGGATAAGAATGCTCGATATCGACGTTTTCGCCAAGCTTGCTCACCCATTCCCCCGTTTGAAGTTGGCGCGCTGCGTGAGTAGGGGTACCGTCTCGGTTGACATAGACGGCGATCTTCTCAATGCCTGGTTCAAGGGTCCCGTCGAGGCATTGCGTATAGCCAAGCCCTTCAAATACGATTTTGAATGCCTCTAGCGTTTCTTCTCGTGGAGCGTCTGGAGGCCAATAGATACCCCCGATAGGTTTTTCCGTGGGCCACCACCAGCTTGTTGTGTCATTGGCGGCGTAGGCGATGCAGTTGTAGCTCCCGTCGACGGGACTTGCCAGGCGGTGGTTATCGGAATTGAGGTGGGGGAAAACCGACTTCAGGTCAGGCGCTTTGAAGGGCACTGGACCAGATATCTAGCCGATATATCCATTTGACTTGCCCCAATCCAGCCAACGTGCAACCGCCTCAGCGGATGTTTTGGCACCCGCTGCCACATCATGGCCGACCACCGCGCGAAGTGCCAGAACCCAGCGGGCTGGAGCATCATTGAGACGCCCAAAAATGAGCGGGAGAGCTGGATGACCCATCCCTATGATGTCCTGATAGTTCTGATTCACGACCATGTCCTTGACAGCCGAAGTAAAGGCAGTCTCGGATTCCCATGCATTAGCGAGTCGGGTAAATTGATCTATTCGGCCGGGTGACTTTGTCTCGATCACGGTTGTGTAATCGGTGGGTAGCCGATAGATATAAACATCAGGAGAGGATCGGGGTTGCCACTCGGTCCCTATTGTGGTAGCAACGCCTGTAGGTGATGCCATGGCCGACGCCGCCTTCGCATGCTCAACCGCTTCAATAGCGTCGACCCTTCGTGGGATCCACGTAGAGGAGGAGCCGTGAACGTGAGGAAAACCTCGCATCTTTTTGTGGGCGGTATACATCAGGCCTCTGTCTCATTCTCGAAGTGTGACATACCTATCTGCTCAAGTAGGTCATGCACCGTGTCTGCCTTCTCCAAGGCCCTGTCCACTGTATCGCGAAGATTACGTAGCTCCATGGGACTGAGGGAAAGATAGAGCGAGCACGGGGTCCCTTCGTCAAAGTATTCAATCTTGAGGGACTCAATGACCAACGCACCACTTGGTGGCTCTTTGGGACTGTCTCCAAAGACAGGGCGAATGTCGGTCAAGATGCGGGCTGAATGGAACAGATGCTCATGCTCTGTCTGAAGATCAAGCGCCCGTCCCGTTGTTTCAACGCTCTCAAGACCAAGGAGTGCCTGTAGGCGCTGGGTGAGTTGGTCTGGATCTAGGTCAGAGCTTGGAAGATCGGCAGAGCGGGCCACGCCAGCGGCTAGATCATCAATGGTCCATCCGTGAAATTTCAGCTGTGCATAAAGCGATAGGAGCGCGAGCACAATCGCTTGGCCTTGGTCGTTTGCTAGCCCGTCAGCTTGGCGGGCTTGGTCGATCAGGCCTGTAGTGCCGACGAAGGGGGATACAACTGCCAAGTCCGTCTTAAGTTCCTCGAACTGCTCATCGGGCATGTCCCGAATGGCGGCTATGGCGTCCCGGTGGGTCTGTGGAACTCGGAGGCCGATTGGCTCCATGGCTTACCTAGTCTCTCTCGGGACTCTTAAGGGGTAGTGGCTTCCCGGAGAATTTTGGGGGCTCCGAAGCCTTCGCATCACTCTCATGCTTCCACATCGCAGCGCCGCTTGATCCCACGGGTGCAAGCCTTGCAAACGCGGCGGTCATTGATCTTGCGGCGCAGTGGCATCAACGCTGTGCTTGTCGACACGGTCTTCATGTGTCTAGCCTCCTGCCTGCTCACATTGCGTTCGGCGGTCTTTCAGCTTTCCTGCACCGCCTGATCGATCGCCGCTTGGGCGGCGGCGACGCGGGCGATCGGGACACGGAAGGGTGAGCAGCTGACGTAGTCGAGGCCGACGGCGTGGAAGAAGGCGATGCTGTCGGGGTCGCCTCCGTGCTCGCCGCAGATCCCGAGCCCGATGTCGGGGCGGGCGCGGCGACCCCGCTCGACCGCGGTCCGCACCAGCTCGCCGACGCCGTCGACGTCGATCGTCTCGAAGGGGCTGCGCTCGACGATCTTGCGCCGCATGTACTCGCTGAGGAAACGACCCTCGGCGTCGTCGCGGGAGAAGCCGAGCGCGGTCTGGGTCAGGTCGTTGGTGCCGAAGCTGAAGAAGCTCGCCTCCTCGGCGAGGCGGTCGGCGACGAGGCAGGCGCGCGGCAGCTCGACCATCGTGCCGACCTCGAAGGGGAGCGGCTCGGCCCCGCGCCGCTCGAAGGTCGCGGCGGCGGTGCGCTCGACCAGCTCGCGCATCGCGCCCAGCTCGCGCTCGTAGTCGACCAGCGGGATCATCACCTCGAGGTGGGGCGCCTCGCCTTCGCGCTCGCGCACCGCGACGGCCGCGGCGACGATCGCTTCGACCTGCATCTCGTAGATCTCGGGGAAGAGCAGGCCGAGGCGGCAGCCGCGGGTGCCGAGCATCGGGTTGGACTCCTCAAGCTGGCGCACGCGGTGCAGCTCGCGCTCCTGCTGGGTGGCGTCCTCGCCGGCCGCGAGGCGGCGCTCGATCTCGACCAGCAGGTCCTCGGCCCGGGGGAGGAACTCGTGCAGGGGCGGGTCGAGCAGGCGGATCGTCACCGGCAGCCCGGTCATCTCGGCGAACAGCCCTTCGAAGTCGGCGCGCTGCAACGGCTCCAGCTCGGCCAGCGCCGCCCGCCGCGCGGCCTCGTCTTCGGCCATGATCATCGCCTGCATCTTCGGCTGGCGCTCGCCGAGGAACATGTGCTCGGTGCGGCAGAGGCCGATCCCCTCGGCGCCGAAGCGGTGCGCCGCCTCGGCGTCCACCGGGCGGTCGGCGTTGGCCCGTACGCCGAGCCGGCGCAGCTCGTCGCACCAGCCGAGGACGACCTGGAAGTGCTCGTCGACCTCGGCCGGGACCAGCGGCACGTCCTGGGCGGTGACCGTGCCGGTCGAGCCGTCGATCGCGATCGCCTCGCCCTCGCGCAGCAGTGCGCCGTTGACGCGGACCTCGCCCTGGTCGAGGTCGATGTCGAGAGCCGAGGCGCCGCAGACGCAGGGTCGGCCCATGCCGCGGGCGACGAGCGCCGCGTGCGAGGCCTTGCCGCCCTCGGAGGTGAGGATGCCGCGCGCCGCGTTGAAGCCGGCGACGTCGTCGGCCTCGGTGAACGGGCGGACGAGGATCACGTCCTCGCCCTCGGCGGCGCGCTCGACCGCGCCCTCGGCGGTGAAGACGATCGCGCCCTTGGCGGCGCCGGGCGAGGCGGCCACGCCCTGGGCGAGCGGCTCGAGCTCGAAGGCCGGGTCGAAGGACGGGTGCAGGAGCGCCTCCAGCTTCGAGGCGTCGATCTTGGCCAGTGCCTGCTCGCGGCTGAGGATTCCCTCGGCGACCATGTCGACCGCGACCCGCACCGCGGCGTGCGGGGGCCGTTTGGCCGAACGCGCCTGCAGCATGTAGAGGGTGCCCTCCTCGACCGTGAACTCGACGTCCTGCATGTCGCCGAAGTGGCGCTCGAGCGCGGTGAGGATCTCGACCAGCTGGGCGTGCGCCTCGGGCAGGATCTCGGCCATCTCAGCGAGCTCGGCGGTGTTGCGCGTGCCGGAGACGACGTCCTCGCCCTGGGCGTCGAGCAGGAAGTCGCCGGAAGGCTCGGGCGCGCCGGTGATCTCGTCGCGGCTGAAGGCGACGCCGGAACCGGAGCGCTCGCCGCGGTTGCCGAAGACCATCTGCTGCACGTTGACCGCCGTCCCCCAGTCGTCGGGGATGCGGTTGAGGCGTCGGTACTCGATCGCGCGGGCGCCGTTCCAGGAGCCGAAGACGGCGGCGACGGCGCGCAGCAGCTGCTCGCGCGGCGCCTGCGGCAGCTCCTCGCCGGTCTGCTCGGCGAAGATCCGCTTGAAGTCGGCGACCAGGCGGCGCAGGTCGCCGGCCGCCAGCTCGGTGTCGAGCGAGACGCCGCGCTCGGCCTTCGCCGCGCGGATCGCCTCCTCGAAGCGCATCGAGTCGATCCCGCAGACGACGTTGCCGAACATCTGCACGAAGCGCCGGTAGGAGTCCCAGGCGAAGCGCTCGTCGCCGGTCCTCGCCGCCAGGCCCGCGACCGCCTCGTCGCCGAGGCCGAGGTTGAGAACCGTGTCCATCATCCCCGGCATCGACTCGCGCGCGCCGGAGCGGACCGAGACGAGCAGAGGGTCGCCGTGGTCGCCGAGCCGCCTGCCGGCGTCGTCCTCCAAGGCGGCGAGGGCGGCGTCGATCTGCTCCTCGAGGCCGGGAGGGAAGCCGCCCTCGGCGAGGTAGGCGACGCAGGCCTCGGTGCTCACCGTGAAGCCGGCGGGGACGACGATCGGCGGCCCGAGCCGCGCCATCTCGGCGATGTTGGCGCCCTTGCCGCCGAGCAGCTCGCGCATCTCCTTCGAGCCCTCGGCGAAGGCGTATACGTACTTCGCGCTCACCGGGTAAGCAGGCGGCTGAGCAGGTCGACGTACTGGAGCGTGTGGCGGTTCTCGAGGAACGAGGCGCGGACGCTGTCGCGCGCCGCCTCGCCGATCCGCTGCGCCCGCTCCGGCTCCTCGAAGAGGCGGACGAGGGCGGCGCCGTAGGCGTCGAGGTCGAGCGGGTCGGGCAGCAGCACGCCGGTCACCCCGTCGACGATCTGGTCCCGGATGCCGCCGGTGGCGCTGGCGACGACCGGCCGCGCCTTCCACATCGCCTCGGTCACGGTCAGGCCGAAACCCTCCTTGAGGCTCTTCTGGACGACGATCGAGGACTGCCGCTGCAGGGCGTTGACGATCGCCGCGTTCTCTTCCAGGTCCTCCATCGGCAGGCAGGCGAGGTGGACGCGATTGCGCACCTTGGGGTCGAGCGCGCGCCACGCTTCCTCGGTTTCGGCGAGGACGGCGACGCCGTCGGGGTCGTCGGCGACCGAGCCGAGGCTGGGCCCGGCGAGAACGAGGTGGGGGAGGGCGTCGCCGGGCAGCGCTTCGGCGAAGCCGCGCATCACGCCGATCGGGTCCTTGAGCCGGTCCCAGCGCGAGACCTGGGTGACCAGCGGCGTCTCCGGGCCCGGCAGGAAGCCGTCGCTGATCACCTCGCAGCGGCGCTCCACCCTGGCGGTGCCGCCGGCGGGCCGGGTGAAGATCGCCGCGGCGCCGTCGCGGCGGTCCTCGGCGAGCAGCCCGGCGTGGCCGAGGATCGCGCCGATCTGGTCGGGTGTCATCTCCTGGTTCTTCGGCGAGAGGCCGTCGATCGAGGGCGGCACGATCGCCACCGTCATCCCGCTCTCGCGGCAGACGTCGGGCACGTAGGCGTCGCGCGAGAAGACGCAGGCGTCGGCCTGGGTGATGTAGGGGGCGAGGAAGCCCCAGGCCTTGCGGCTGAGGTCGTTGGTCTCGTCGGCGCCGATGTGGCAGCGCCAGATCACGGTGCGGCCGGTGCCGGCGAGGCGTGGGATCAGGCCGGCGGTCTGCGGGTCGTGCAGGAAGACGACGTCGCGGGGCCCGATCGCCTCGAGCACCGTCTCCGCGTTCGCGCTGGTCACGCTCTCGTAGACCTCGCGCTCGGCCTCGCCCAGGTCGCCGCCGTCGCCGACCTCGCCGTGCAGGAGGTTGTGGAGGCGCTTGGTCAGGGCGAAGAACTCGGCGACGCCGGAGATCGTCAGCCAGCGCATGTCGATGCCGAGCCCGCGCGCCAGGCCGACCCACGACCAGAGCATCTCGGCGACCCCGCCGCCCGCCGCGGTCGAGTTGACGTTCCAGAGCTTGCGCTCGGCGAGCAGCGTCTGGGCCATGCTCAGGCTGCCTTCCAGACGCTGCCATTCCTCTTCGTCGATCAGGCCCCGCATCCGCTCGAGCGAAAGCGGCGGCACCTCGACCTCCCGCGCGCTCACCATCGTGAGTGGAGGGTACCGCGATAGAGTCCACGCCCCGATGAGCGAGGGGCCCGGCTCCAACGGCGAGACGTTTCGGGTGGCGATAGCCGGCGGCGGCGTCGCCGGCGCCGAGGCGCTGCTCGCGCTGCGCCACCTGCTCGGCGACCGGGTCGAGATCGAGCTGGTCTCCGGCGGCAGCGAGATGGTCCACCGGCCGCTCGCGGTGGCCGAGCCCTTCGGCCTCGGCGAGGCGCGCACGGTCCAGCTCGACGCGCTGGCGGCGGAGCAGGGGGCGAGCTTCATCGAAGACGTCCTCGTCGCGGTCGACCCCGAGCGCCGCGTCGCGAGGCTGCAGAGCGGGGCCGAGCTCGGCTACGACGCGCTGCTCCTGGCCATTGGCGCACACGGGGTGGAGCAGCTGCCGGGGGCGCTCACCTACGACGGCGGCCCCCTTGCCAACAGCGCCTACGGCGAGCTGCTCGGCGAGCTGGAGGCGGGAGCGGTGAGCCGGGTCGTCTTCGCCTCGCCGACCGGTCTGCGCTGGTCGCTGCCGCTCTACGAGCTGGCCCTGCTGACCGCGCACCACGCCCGTGAGCGCGGCCTCGAAGGCGTCGAGCTGGTGCTGGCGAGCGAGGAGGAGCTGCCGCTGGAGATGTTCGGCGAGCGCGCCAGCGCTGCATTGGCGGAGTTGCTGGAGACGGCGGGGGTCGAGTTCCACGGCTCGCACGCCCCCTCCGCGGTCAAGCCGGAGGGGCTGGGGCTCGCCAACGGCGCGCTGGTCGAGGCCGACCGGGTCGTCGCCCTGCCGCGGCTCGAGGTGGCCCCGATCCCCGGCGTCCCGCAGGGTCCGTCGGGCTTCATCGGCACCGATCTGCAGATGCGCGTCGAGGGCCTCGACGGCGTCTACGCCGCGGGCGACGCGACCTGGTTCCCGCTCAAGCAGGGCGGGCTGGCGGCGCAGCAGGCCGACGTTGCCGCCGCCGCGATCGCCGCGACGGTCGATCCCTCGATCCCGGCCGAGCCCTTCCGGCCGGTCCTGCGCGGCGCACTGTTCACCGGCGCGGCGCCTCTATACCTTCGCTCCGGGGTCGGCGAGGGCGCCGAGGCCTCCGAGGCCGGCGCGGCGCCGCTCTGGTGGCCACCGGCGAAGGTGGCGGCGCGCCACCTGGCGCCCTACCTCAGCGGCTCCGGCGACGACGCCGCCCTCGACGACGTTCCCGCCCTACAGGGCGAGGACCGCGACGAGTCGGGGGCCGACCACACCGAGGCGGTCGAGCTGGCCCTCGCCAGCGCCGACGCCGACGCCCGCTGGCAGGACTACGCCGGCGCCCTGCGCTGGCTCGACCTCGCCGAGCAGCTCAACCTCACCCTGCCGCCCGAGTACGCCGAGAAGCGCCAGCGCTGGATTGCCGCCGGCGCCTCGCCTATCGAGGACTCCAAGCAGGGTATTCGTAGCTGGAGGACAGGCCCAGCTTTTTGATCCTGCTCGGGTGCCTCACCGAAAGTGCAAACACATTTCCGCTTGGCCCTTCCTTGGAGCGCGTGAACGCGATCCAGCAACCATCGGGCGAGAAGGCCGGCTCCGAGGCCGACTCTGGCCCAGACGTCAATCGCCGCCGGTGGGTGCCATCGCGGCGCACCACGTAGAGGACATCATGGAGGCGGGTTCCGAGGAAGTGGCGCTGCTCGTAAACGATCCACCTGCCGTTCGCCGAGAAATGCGGATTGATGTACTCGCTGTTGACCGGCGCTGTCGAAGTGAGGCGACGAACGACCTTGCCCTTGGCGTTGAGCAGATAGAGCGTACGGAGGGTGCCGTGCGAACCCGGCCCGACGAACCACTGCCCGTCCGGCGATGCGGTCAACTCCCTACGGCCGAAGCGGCGGTGTAGGTGGGAACCGTCGGGACGGATCACATATGTGCCGCCTATGCGTCGACCGTTTGCGCTCGAAGCGGCGAAGACAATCTTCCCGTTCCCGAGGAACGCCGGTGCACCGGCGCACAGATGGGGGGTATCGATCTCGCGTCGCATTCCGGTCTCAACCGCAACAACTGCAAGGAGGTTGCAGTCCGACAGATTGTTTTCCACAAAGACGATCTGTCTGCCGTTGCAGGAGAAGGACAGGCCGAATATGGAGCGCCCACCAGTGCTCCCGCCGGCGGGCGCTTCGTACACCGACCTCAGCCGATGGTTTGGGGCGAGAATGCCGATCACGTTCTTCTGGGAGCCGGGCTTCAAGACGGCGACCTTGCCGTTTCGGCCCGGGCATGTATTGGCCGCCGATGCGAATGACGGCGCCATCAGCGATATGCCGAATAGACACAACGCCAGGGCACATCCAGCCAGGACGAGGTGTCTCTCGTGGGAAGCGCGGTGGCTGTTCATCTCGCTGAGATCGGTTGGGATCATTGGCGGTCACTGGCCAAGCCAGATGCGGGAGCGCAAGTTCTGCCGCGGTAAGGATAAGCGGGTGTCTCTATATTAAGCAAGTAATTTAAACAATCTTTAGATTCATCGAATAGATCAATTCTCGCAGATTGCTTGATACCGAGCGAAAGGCAGCAATGCGGAGAACCCATCCTGTCGTACTCGCGCTTCTTCTCGGTTCTGCCTTGGCTATGGGGCTTTTCCCGGGCTACGCCTCAGCCGCCCCGGAAGAACCCTGCCCGAACCCGGTGACCACAAGCCCCGATGGCACGACGGTGTATGGCAGTCCGTGCGCCACCGTCATTGTCGTGACCTCACGGCAGGTTCGCACAATTCATGCCGGCGAAGGCGACAACGTGGTCTACGCAGGGCCCAATGTGGAAGCGATCTATGGAGAAGGCGGGGATGACGTGGTCTACGGGGGTTCAAGCGTCATTTTGGTCGAAGGCGGTGCAGGCGACGACGTGATCTATGGCGAACCGACGGAGGCCGAGATCGGGGGCGAAGGCGAAATCGATTACGAAACCGCGAAGACCAGCTCTTCGCTCAAGCATCGAGTACGACGCCATTCACTGGGCTCGCCGCGGCAAAGAAACGGCGCCGTGGCGACGAGCAGCATCACCTGTACGGAAAATCCCTGTCTCGGGGGCAACGGCGGCCAGGAACTGCATGGCGGGGCTGGTGCCGATGAAATCTTCGGCGAGCGCGGCGACGACGAAATCTGGGGCGAAGGTGGCAACGACGCGCTTTATGGCGGCACTGGCGACGACAAGATCTGGGGCGGCGAAGGCAATGACCTCGTCGCTGGTGGTCCAGGTGCCGACGAAATCTTCGGCAACAACGGAAACGACCTGATGCGAGGCGACGGGACGATCGACAAAATATACGGTGGCGCTGGCACCGATACGCTCAGCTTTACCACGGCGGTCACGCCAGGCTTCGGCGGTGCTTATCCCTCTGGGATCAAACAGGTAGAAGGCTTCCCCGAAGAAGGAAGTGGCGAAGGGCGCGGCGTCTTCGTGCGGATCGACGGCGGAGCGACCACTTGCGGCTATCCATCCTGCAATAACGGCGCAGCCCTTGGGGGAGGAGACGATGAAATTGCGGTAGGCGAAATTGAGAATGTGATCGGTTCGCCCTATGCCGACATCATCGTCGGTTCCAGCGGAGCCAACAAGATCTACGGCGGGGGTGGACCCGATGTGATCGTTGGGAGCGGTGGTGGCGATGAGCTCTACGGGGGCGCCGAGGGCGACTACATCGAAGGGGGCAGCGAAGCGACGGCATACGGAGGAGTTGGTCAGGACAACTGCGTCGGTACCGGATCAACCAACGGATGCGATGGCACGGAAGCGCGCGTCGCCCAGCACGAATCCGGAACGATGAGCGCAGGTCTGATGTTGACGACGAACCCGGCCGTCGCCCACGACACGGCTTACATGGTCGGCAGCAACGGCAATGATGAAGTCAACGTCAAACTCAATGGTGCCACGATCACCTTCACCAGCTACGGATCCACCCGATTTGCCGGTGAATCGGAAGGTTGCAGTTACAAAGACGAAGGGGAAGAAGGAGGAGAAGGCAAGACGGCAGAATGCACTCTTCCCGCGGGGACGTCTGCCTTCGATGCCGTGGTTATGGCAGGCATGAAAGGAGCTGACCATCCGGCCGTGGTCGGGAGCGAATTCCTGCTGAAAACCTCGCCGGTTGTCCTCGGAGGAGAAGGAAACGACAGTCTGGGTGGCAGCGGCAAAACCGAAGATGTCCTGGTCGACGGCAATGGCGCCGGAAGCGACGCGTTGAAAGGCTACGGCTATGACGATTGGCTGCTCAACAACGAAGGCATTGACGCAGTCGAAGGTGGCAACGGCAACGATCTCTTCCTCTCGTCCACTACCTGTGACGGGGACACCCTGAATGGCGCAGAAGAAGGAAGCGGGGGCGACGGCGAAGCTAAGAACAACGCCTCCTGGGCAAAGATGCCAAGCTCGGTCGGCGGGGTCACCGCCGCCCTCGAAACGCAAAGCTCGGGCAGCTACTGGAACGAAAGCAGCAAAGCACCGGCTTGCACTTCGGGCAGCGTGGACAACCTGTACGGCATGGACGATCTCGAGGGGTCAAACCAAAGCGATGCACTCTTCGGCAACAGCGGGGCAAACAATCTTCTGGGCCATAAGGGCGAAGATGCCCTTTATGGTGAAGCCGGCAACGACACTATCCTTGCTCAGGATGAAGAAAAGGACAAAATAAACGGGGGCGGAAGCCCAGAAGACGAATGCCGCATCGACCGGGGACTCGACGAATTCTCCGGGTGCGGGATAGTCAAGCCCCCTCCAACCCCCACGACAACCTATGCCACGGTGAGTGGAATTTATAACGGTCAACCCGGCTCCGTTACCGTGACCGGCCATGTATACGCCGAAGACAGCAGTTCCCTTAATGGCACCTATCTCAACGTCAACTTCGAGAAGGAAGAAGGGGGCAAATGGGTATACAAGAACTCGGCGCACCCCACAATCACCAATAACTATTATGAAGTGGTCAAATGGATGGTGGGCGTCGGTAATTGGCGCACCCGGACGGTTTTCCCAGAACAAGGTGCCTTTGCGGAATCACAATCTGAATACCACTCATTCACAATTAATCCGACCGGCTACACAACTGAAACGTTCCTCACGATTAAATCCGTGGTCAATGGCCAGCCCGGCAACGTGTCCCTCTATGGCCACGTGAACGTTACGACTGCGGAAGGCGGACCAATCAACGGGCTGTATGTCAATGTCAACTTCTCGAAGGAAGAAGGGGGCAAATGGGTATACAAGAACTCGGCGCAGCCTACTATAAGTAATAGCTACTATGAAGTAAACAAATGGGGTGTAAGCGTCGGTAGTTGGCGAGTCAGGGCCGTATTCCCGCAGCAGGGCTACTATCTGTCGTCTGAATCTATATATCACTACTTTACGGTTAACAAAAAATAGGTCTCTCAGCTAGCCTAGATCGCCTGAATTGAGACCTCGGGGAGGTCAGCAAAGCCAGCTCGATCGGTACTAGCCACCTGCCGCTCCCGGGCTCGTGCCGTGGCGGCGATGATGAGGTCGTGGGCACCGCGTGGCGTTCCCGTTCGCCGGATGTGCGCCAGCAGAGCAGCGTGCGCCTCGGCCACATCGAGGTCATAGGGCTCCACTGAAACGGCCTCCAGAATCCCCGCGACAAAGCGCTCGCGCTTCTCCCGTCTTCGCCCCTTCGCCAGCTGAACGCCGACCTTCAGCTCCGCGACGGTGATTGCCGCCACGGCGACGTCGTCATCGTCGTCGATTGCTTCGCCCAGCGAGTCGCCCCAGCGCTCAGCGTTGACCAAGACCGTCGTGTCGAGGATCAGTCGTGCCAGGGGTCCGTCACAGGCTCCATGCCCTCGCGAAGCTCCCGCAGATCCCCCGCCCAGGCGTCGTCGGGTCGGTTGGCGCGGAGCGCCTCCTTGAGCGCCTTCCCAGTCCCGCCGCTCGCGGGACCAATGGTCGCCACGGCGCGGCCGTGGCGGACCACGATGTAGGACTCACCGTCGCGCTCCACCTCGTCCAAGACCTCTGAGAACCGGCGGGAGGCGTCGGTCGCGCTCAGTTGCTTCATGGAATCAGATTATCGGATTTGGGACCGACCCCTCGAATGAGCTTGCCCTCAGGCCGCGTCGCGCGCCTGAATCAGGGCGTTCCAGTCCTCGGGCGCCAGCGTCGCCGGGTCGGTTTCGGCGAGGAACTCTTCGAGGGTGAGGACGAAGCGCAGGGGGGCCTCGATCTGGGGCAGGTGGCCGACGTCCTCGAAGATCTCGAGGCGGCTGCCGGGGATGTGGCGGTGGGCGTCTTCGCCGTGGCTGACGGGAATGATCCTGTCGACGGCGCCCCAGACGATCAGCACCGGCACGGCCTGCGCCAGGTAGAGGCGGTCGGTGGCGGCCACCTTCTGCCCGCCGGTGCCGATCACCGCTCGCACCGTGGCCAGGAAGGCGGCGCGGCGCTCGGGGTCGACCAGCGTGCCGTAGCCGCGCAGGACCTCGGCGACGTCGGCGTTGGGGCGCAGGCCGAAGGCCGAGAGCGCCCCCCCGACCAGCGGGGCGACCCGTCGCCCCAGGTCGGCGGTGACGGTGATGAAGAGGTCGGCGCCGGGAAGCGAGGCGGCCCGCAGGACTAGGCTCACCTCGGGACCGAGGCCGCCGCTGGAGACGAGGACGAGCCGCTCGATCATCTCGGGGAATTGGTAGGAGAACTGCATCGCGACGCCGCCGCCGAGCGAGTGGCCGACCAGCGTCACCCGCTCGTGGCCGAGGGCGACGAGCAGGTCGCGCAAGCTGGCGGCCAGCGCTCCGACCGAGTAATCGCCGCCGCCCGGCGCCGAGCCGCCGTGGCCGGGCAGGTCGGGGGCGATCACGGTGTGGGTGCGCGCCAGCGGCTCCATCACCTCGGCCCAGTTCTCGTAGCTCCCGCCCAGCCCGTGGACGAGGAGCAGGACGGGGCCCGAGCCGGCCTCGGCGTAGGTGATCGAGCGCCCGTGCAGGGTCTCGGACTTGACCTCGAAGGCGCTCATGCGGTGCGGCCTCGGCCGGGGAGGCGGGGTCGCGGTACGCGGCGCAGGGCGCGAAGCTGAGCGACTACCCGCTCCACTTCGCGCTCGACCTCGGCCGCCGCTCGACGCTCGATCCCAGCGACCCGTTTCAAATTTGACGTACCGACCCGCATCCTCGTCATCAATCTATGCGCAGGTCGGAGCCCCGCCATCGGGGGAAATCCGACCACCTCCTGCGGGTTTCCCGCCGACCGGCGGAGCTTGCGGAGGGCGCGCCTCACGCGTCCTTGCCCTTCTCGTCGCCGCTTCGCAGGGCCTCGCTTGCGCCGTGGACGACGTTGGTCAGGAAGTCGTACTGGACGCGGACGAGCTTGCTCGACATCTCCAGCGCCGAGTCGATCACCTCTTGGCGCCGCGACGGGGTGGCTCCGTGCGCAGGCAGCGCCTCGTCGACGGACTCCATGAAGCTTCGCACCGCGTCGATCGCGCCTTCCTGGGCGTCGCGGAGCTGCTCGAACACCTGCTCGGAGAGCTCCTCGCCCCGCTCGATCGCGCCCTCGGCGGGCGGCTCGGCCGCCTTCGCCTTGGTCTTGGGATTTGCCTGAGCGGTCATCTCGACCTCCTTTTCCTCGCTCCGGCCCCTTTGGCCGGTCTATCAATATCTACACGGTTTCGTGTAATGGTTACTCGGCGGCGTTGGCGGCAGCGATCGCGGCCTGGCCATAGGCGATGCCGCCGTCGTTGGGAGGCAGTCGCTCTGGGATGAGGACGCGGAGGCTGGCGGCGCGCAGGCGCTCGGCCGTGCGCCCGAGCAGCAGCCGGTTCTGGAAGACGCCGCCGGAGAGGACGGCGGTGTCGAGGCCGCGCGCTTCGGCGGCGGTTGCGAGTGCCGCGGCGGTCGCGGCGGCGAGGCCGTTGTGGAAGCGGGCTGAGATATCGGCGGGGTCGGCGCCAGCCGCGGCGTCGGCGTGGACGGCACGGATCGCCGCGCGCGGGTCGAGCATGAGTAGGGGAGAGCCGTCGGGGCCTTCCTCCTCGACCAGCTCGATCGGGTAGGCGCCGCGCTCGTCGGGTCGGGCGACGGCTTCCAACTCCATCGCCGCCTGCCCCTCGTGGCCGATCCGCGCCCGCAGACCGGCGAGCGCCGCTACCGCGTCGAAGAGGCGGCCGGCGCTGCTGGTCGGCGGCGAGGCCGTGCCGCTGGCGGCGAGCGCGGCGGCGCCCTCCCACTCGTCGCGCGTCACCTCGCCGGCCAGAATCGCGGGCAGGGGCGGCAGCGGCTGGTCGAGCGCCGCCGCCAGCCAGGCGCAGGCCATCCGCCAGGGCTCGCGCGCGGCGGCGTCGCCACCCGGCAGCGGCACGGCGCGCAGGGCGCCGACACGAGCGAAGGAGGCGGCGTCGCCGACCAGGATCTCGCCGCCCCAGACGGTCCCGTCCGGGCCGAGGCCGGCGCCGTCGTAGATTGCGCCGAGCGCCGGGCCGGGCTCGCCATGCTCGGCCAGGACGGCGGCGAGGTGCGCGTGGTGGTGCTGGACGGCGAGCGTCGCAACGCTCTCGCGCCCGAGCGCGTAGCGGGTCGAGAGGTAGTCGGGGTGCAGATCGTGGGCGACCAGCTCGGGAGCGACTCCGCAGAGCCGTTCGAAGTGGGCGACGCCCCACTCGAAGGCGCGCAGCGCCTCGAAGCTGCGCAGGTCGCCGGCCTGCGGCCCGACCCAGGCGCGCTCGCCGGCGGCCAGGCAGAAGGTCGACTTCAGCTCGGCGCCGCAGGCGAGCAGCGGCCGGTCGGCCGGCGGGCGGAGCGGCAGCGTCGCCGGGACGTAGCCGCGCGCGCGGCGCACCATCAATGGCCCCGGCCGCCCGTCCCCGGCTGAGCGCACCACCGAGTCCTCGGCCGCGATCTCGATCGGCCGGTCGTGGACGAGGAAGGCGTCGACTACAGGACCGAGCCGCGCCAGCGCCTCCTCGTCGCGGTGGGCGATCGGCTCCTCGGCGAGGTTCCCCGAGGTCATTACCAGCGCCGCGCCGGCGTCGCGAACGAGCAGATGGTGCAGGGGGGAGTGGGGCAGCATCAGGCCGAGGTCGGCGCAGCCCGGGGCGACCGCGTCGGCGACCGCGGCGCCCGGTCGGCGACGCGCGAGCACGATCGGGCGCTGCGGCCCGCTCAGCAGCTCCTCCTCGGCGGCGCTCAGCTCGACCAGCGCCCGCGCCGCGTCGAGGTCGCCGACGAGCAGCGCGAAGGGCTTGCTCTCGCGCCGCTTGCGGTCGCGCAGGCCGGCGACGACTGCCTCCTCGTCGGCGCGGCAGGCGAGGTGGTAGCCGCCGACCCCCTTGACGGCGACGATCGCGCCCTCGGCGAGCAGCGCCGCGGCGGCGCCGACCGCGTCTATATGAGGGCCGAACGGCAGCGGCTCACCGCTCGGGTCGAGCAGCGTCGCCCGCGGCCCGCAATCGGGGCAGGCGTTGGGCTCGGCGTGGAAGCGACGGTCGGCCGGGTCCTCGTACTCGGCGCGGCAGGCCGGGCACATCTCAAACGCGGCCATCGTCGTCCGCGCCCGGTCGTAGGGGACGTCGCGCACGATCGTGAAGCGAGGCCCGCACGCGGTGCAGTTGACGAACGGGTAGCGGTGGCGGCGGTCGGCCGGGTCGAAGAGCTCGTCCAGGCAGGCGTCGCAGGTGGCGACGTCGGCTGGCACCGGGGCGGCGCCGGCGCCGGCGTCCCGCGAGGCGATGACGCGGAATCCGTGCTCGCCTGCGGGTTGCAGCTCCGCCGTCCGCACCGACTCGATCGCGGCCAGCGGGGGCGCCTCGCGCCGCAGCCGGGCGAGGAACTCCTCGACCGCGTCAGGCGCGCCCTCGACCTCCAGCTCGACTCCCTCGCCGTCGTTGCGGACGAAGCCGCCCAGCGCCAGATCGGCCGCGAGGCGGTAGGCGAAGGGCCGGAAGCCGACCCCCTGCACGGTGCCGCCGACGCGGGCCGCTATGCGGCGGCGAGCGCCGCCAGCCACTGGACCCATGCTTCGACGCCCTCGCCGCTGCGGGCGCTCGTCGTCAGCACCGTCGCCTCGGGATTGACGGTCTCGATGTTGGCGAGCAGCAGCTCGAGGTCGAACTCGATGTGGGGCAGGAGGTCGATCTTGTTGACGCAGATCAGATCGCAGCTGCGGAACATCAGCGGGTACTTGAGCGGCTTGTCCTCGCCCTCGGCGACCGAGCAGACCATCGCCCGCGCGTCCTCGCCGACCCGGAACTCGGCTGGGCAGACGAGGTTGCCGACGTTCTCGATCGCCAGCAGGTCGATCTCGTCGAGCGGGATCTCGGGGATCGCCGAGCGGACCATGTTGGCGTCGAGGTGGCACTCGCCGCCGAAGCCCGGGTCGGTGTTGAGCTGGACGACGGGGACGTGAAGGTGGGCGATCCGGTCGGCGTCGAGGCTGCCCTGCACGTCGCCCTCGAGCACGCCGATTCGCGCTTCGCCGAGCCCGGCTTCGATCGCCCGCTCGAGCAGCGCCGTCTTGCCGGCGCCGGGCGCGCTCATCAGGTTGATGACGGTGACCCCGGCGCGGTCGAAGTCCTCGCGGTTCGCCCGCGCGATCGTCTCGTTCGCGTCGAGCACCCCCTCCGCCACGGCCACCCGCACCCTATGCATGAGCCGCCTCCCCGAAATCCGGGGCCGACGGGCCGATATGTCGAGTTGGACTTGACGTATCGTCCCGTCGGCGGTCGTCGTTTACGTCGATCCAGGCGACTTCGAGCTGGTCGCCTTCCAGAGTCTCGATCTCCAGCTCGGCGCCCTCGCAGTCGGTGCCGCGGGCGACGATCTCGAAGTAGAAGGCGAGCGAGCGGGGGACGGCCTGGCGCATCTCGCCGAGCTTCACGTGGACGACCTCGACCGGCCGGCCCTCGGCGTGACGCAGGGCGGCGTCGACGATCGCGCGCGAGAGCGCCAACTCGTGCATCAGCGATCCCTCACCATGACGGCCCCCATCAGCAGATCCTCGGCAATGGGTCGCCGGCGAGCAGGTCCATCACGCGCCGGCCGCCAAAGCCGGTCTCGACCAGGACCATCCCCGGCGGCTCCTCCTTGACGACGCCGATCTCAGCCGCGGCCTCGCAGCCCGGCGCCGCGCGCAATGCCGCCAATGCCGCCTCCGCTCCGTCCGGGGCGACGAAGGCGACCAGCACCCCCTCGTTGGCGATGTACATCGGATCGATGCCGAGCAGCTCGGCCGCCGCCGCGACCTCGGCCTGGACGGGGACTGCGCCCTCGCTGACCTCGACGCAGACGCCTGAGGCGCGGGCCAGCTCGTTGAGCGCCGAGGCGACGCCGCCGCGGGTCGCGTCGCGCAGGCAGCGCAGCGAGGGGCCGGCGGCGTCGAGCATCGACTCGACCGCAGGCAAGAGCGGGCGCGTGTCGGAGGCGATCTCGGCGTCGAGCCCGAGCTCGTCGCGGGCGAGCATGATCGCCGTGCCGTGGGCGCCGACCGGGCCGGAGACGAGCACCTTGTCGCGGGGCCGGATCGAGCCCGTGCCGAGGCTCGCGCGTTCGTCGATCCGCCCCAGTCCCGTCGTACACACGTACATCGAGTCGCAGTGGCCGCGCTCAACCACCTTGGTGTCGCCGCTGACGATCTCGACCCCGGCCGCCTCGGCGGCGGCGGCGATCGCCTCGACCTCGGCTCTCAGCTCCTCCGCCGCCAGTCCCTCCTCGAGCACCAGCGAGACGGTCAGTGCCAATGGCCGCGCCCCCGACACCGCGAGGTCGTTGACCGTGCCGTTGACCGCCAGCTCGCCGATCGAGCCGCCCGGGAAGCGGATCGGGCGGACGACGAAGCTGTCGGTCGTGATCGCCAGCCCGGTCCCCTCGACCTCGACCGCGCCCGCGTCGCCGAGCTCGGCCAACGCCGCCGAGCCGAAGGCGGGCACGAGCAGCCCCTCGATCAGCGTCTGGCTCGCCTTGCCGCCGGCCCCGTGCGCCATCGTCACCAGCTCGTCCTTGAAGCGCGGCCGCTTGCCGCGCGCCGTCTCGATGATCTCCAGGACGCGCTCCTCGGACCTCACGCCGGCGTCCCCTCGCGGGCGAAGCGCCCGTAGTTGTAATAGGCGGCGCAGGCGCCCTCCGGCGAAACCATGCAGGTGCCGATCGCGTGCTCGGGCGTGCAGGCGGTGCCGAAGACCTTGCACTCCCAGGGCTTGATCGCCCCCTTCAGCACCTCGCCGCACTGGCAGGCCTCGGGGTCGGCGACGCTGCGGCCGGGCAGCTCGTAGCGCAGCTCGGCGTCGTGGGCGGCGAAGGCCGCGGTCAGCTTGAAGGCGCTGCGCGGGATCTCGCCCAGGCCGCGCCACTCGAAGCTCTCGCGCAGCTCGAAGACCTCGCCCATAGCCTTCAGCGCCACCGGGTTGCCCTCGGCGGGGACGACGCGCCGGTACTGGTTCTCGACCTCGCGGCGGCCCTCGGCGAGCTGGCGCAGCAGCATCTCGATCGCCTGCAGGATGTCGAGCGGCTCGAAGCCGGAGACGACGAAGGGCTTGCCGTGCTCGGCCGGGATGAAGTCGAAGGGCCGGGCGCCGACCACGGTGGCGACGTGGCCGGGGCCGACGAAGCCGTCGAGGCTGAGGTCGGGCAGCGCCAGCAGCGCCTGCAATGGCGGCACGATCGCGACGTGGTTGCAGAAGCAGGAGAAGTTGGCGAGCGCCTCGTCGCGGGCGCGCATCATCGTCAGCGCGGTCGAGGGGGCGGTCGTCTCGAAGCCGATCGCGAAGAAGACGACCTCGCGGTCGGGGTTCTCGCGGGCGATCCGCAATGCGTCGAGCGGCGAGTAGACGACGCGGACGTCGGCGCCCGCCGCCTTCGCCTCGAGCAAGGTGCGCTCGGAGCCCGGCACCCGCATCATGTCGCCGAAGCAGGCGAGGATCGTGCCCTCGTGCCCGGCGATCGCGATCCCGTCGTCGACCCGGCCCATCGGGATCACGCAGACCGGGCAGCCGGGGCCGTGCACCATCTCGACCTCGTCGGGCAGCAGGTCGTCGATCCCGTAGCGGTAGATCGCGTGCGTGTGCCCGCCGCAGATCTCCATCAGCTTGTAGTGGCGGTCGGGCTCGAGCAGGGAGAGGATCTGCGCCGCCAATGCGGCGCCCAGCTCGGCGTCGCGGAACTCCTCGACGAATTTCACTCGATCGCGCTCCCCTTCAGCTCGTCCAGCTCCTGCTCGTACTCGGTCCCCATCTCCTCGAGCAGCTTCAGGGTCGCCGCGGCCTCGTCCTCGTCGACCTTGGAGATCGCGAAGCCGACGTGGATCAGGACCCAGTCGCCGGGTCCGACCCCGCCGTCGTCGTCATCGAGCAGGGCGACGCTGACGTTGCGCTTCACCCCGGCCACGTCGACCCGGGCGAGCCTGTTCGGCTCGTCGACGATCTCGAGGACTTGACCGGGAATCGCCAGGCACATCGCAACGACCTTAGCGCGACCCGAGCTCCTCGACGACCATGTCCGCGACGCGCTCGGCGGCGGCGCGGACGGCGGGGCTGGGCTCGGCGCCGGTCTCGAAGCTCGCCGCCTCGATCCCGTAGACGAGGAGGCGGGGCGGCAGGCGGTCGAGCGCCCGGGCCAGCTCGACCGCCTCGGCGAGGCCCATCGCGTGGGTCGAGGCGCCGGCGAGGGTGGCGGGGAGTGGGCCGGCGACGGCGTCGATCCTGTGCACCTCGCCCGGGTCGCCGCCAGAGGCCACCGCGTCGGCGACGGCGACCGCCTCGGCCCCGTCCCAGGCCTCGATCAGGTCGACCGGCTCGCCCTCCAGCTCCAGCACCTCGATTCCCTCCGGTTCGCGCGCCCGCAATGCCCGCGCCACCAGCAGCCCGGCCGCGTCGTCCCCCCGCAGCGGGTTGCCGATGCCGATGAAGAGGCGCCTCATCCGCCGTTCCGGTGCGCCTTTCCCCCGATATGCCTGGAAAAGGCGCACCGGAACGTCATCGGCGTTCGACCTCGAGGTCGAGGAAGTGGGTCGAGCAGGAGATGCAGGGGTCGTAGTTGCGGATCGTCTGCTCGCAGCGGTGGCGCAGCTCGTCGTCGGGCAGGGCGGTGTGGGCGGCGACGAACTCGCGCAGGTCCTCCTCGATCGAGCGCTGGTTCTGCGAGGTCGGCGGGACGATCCGGGCGGAGACGATCTCGCCCGCCTCGTCGATCTCGTAGCGGTGATAGAGCAGGCCGCGCGGCGCCTCGGAGACGCCGTGGCCAACCGCGGCGCGCGGCTCCCACTCGACCGCCGGGGCGTCGGGACGCTCGTAGGCGTCGATCAGGCGCAATGCCTCGTCGAAGGCGTAGAGGACCTCGACCGCGCGGACGACGATGCTGCGGAAGGGGTTGCGGCAGCCGTCGCCGATCCCGGCCTCGGCCGCCGCTTCGGCAGCGAGCGGCGAGAGGCGCTCGCGGTTGAGCTCGAATCGGGCCAGCGGCCCGCAGAGGTAGGCGCCGCGCTCGCGCACCCGCGCGTGCAGGGCTGTCGAGTGCGGCACCTGCTCCTCCTCGAAGGTCGCGTCGAACCCGGCCGGGGCGATGTCGACGCCCTTCGAGGAGACGATCCGGCCGCGGTCGATCGGGTACTCGCCTTCGACCTCGGAGCGCAGCGAGACCAGCTCGTAGTCGCGCTCCAGCTCGGGGAACTCGAGGCCGGCGGTCCAGCGCACCGTCTCGAGCGCCTCCTCCCGGCAGCGCTCGAGGTCTTCCCGCAGCGCCTCGAGCTCCCGCCGCTCCGGCGCCCGGTAGAGGCCGCCGACGCGGACGTTGACCGGGTGCACGGCGCGGCCGCCGACGACCTCGATCAGCCGGTTGCCGGCCTTCTTCGCCCGCAACCCGCGCTCGACGACCTCGCGGTGGTCGGCGGCCATCGCGATCCCGCTCTCGTAGCCGAGGAAGTCGGGCGCGTGCAGCATGTAGAGGTGCAGGCAGTGGCTCTCGATCCACTCGCCGCAATACATCAGCCGGCGCAATGCGCGCAGCTGCCCGGTGACCTCGATCCCCAACGCGTCCTCCATCGCCTGGCAGGCGCTGGTCTGGTAGGCGACTGGGCAGATGCCGCAGATGCGGGCGGTGATGTCGGGGGCTTCGCCGAGCGCCCGGCCGCGCAGCAATGCCTCGAAGAAGCGCGGCGGCTCGAAGATGCGCAGCTCGACCTCCTCGACCACGTCGCCGTGCAGGCGCACCCGCATCGCGCCCTCGCCCTCGACCCGGGCCAGGTAGTTGGTCTCGATCCGGCGCCTGCTCATCCCACCTCCCACCCCTTCCGGTGCGCTTTATCCCCGAATAGGGGGGGAAAGGCGCACCGGAACGTCATTGGGAGGCTCCTTCCGCCCGCTCGCCGGCCGCGCGGAAGGCGGGGGCGTTGGCGTTGAAGCTGCGGTAGGCGCGGATCAGGTCGGGCGTCTCGGCGCCGAGGCCGCGCATCCAGGCGCTCAGCGACTCGGTGTTGGGCGACTCCATCGGGCCGAAGCAGCCGTAGCAGCCGCGGTCGCACGAGGGGCAGAGCGCGCCGCAGCCGGCCTGGGTGACGGGACCGAGGCAGGGTGTGCCGTGGGCCACCGTGACGCAGACGTTGCCGCGTCGCTTGCACTCGACGCAGACGCTGTAGGAGGGGATCGCCGGGCGGCGTTCGGCGATCGTCGCGGCGACGACCTCGAGCAGCTGGTAGCGGTCGACCGGGCAGCCGTGCAGCTCGAAGTCGACCGGGACCGCGGCCGAGATCGGGGTCGAGGTCTCCAGCGTCGATATATAGGAGGGGCTGGCGTAGACGGTGGAGACGAACTCGTCGACGTCGGCGAAGTTGCGCAATGCCTGGATGCCGCCCGCGGTCGCGCAGGCCCCGATCGTGACCAGCTTGCGCGAGACCCGGCGCACCTCCTGGATCCGCTCGGCGTCCGCGGGGGTCGTCACCGAGCCCTCGACCAGCGAGAGGTCGTACGGGCCCTCGACCGTCGCCCGGCTGGCCTCGAGGAAGTAGGCGATCTCGATCTCCTCGGCCAGCGTCAGCAGCTCGTCCTCGAGGTCGAGCAGGCTGAGCTGGCAGCCGTCGCAGGAGGCGAACTTCCAGACCGCCAGCTTCGGCTTGCGCCGCGCCACCGCGCTCAGAGCTCCCTCACCCGGAAGAAGGGCTCGATCGCCGCGTAGCTCATCACGGCGCCCTCGCGGCAGGCGAAGGTCGGGCCGAGCTGGCAGCGCCCGCACTGCGTCACCGCGCACTTCATGTTGCGCTCGATCGAGACGTGGACGTCGGCCGGGTCCATGCCGCGGTCGAGCAGGGCGTCGACGGTGAAGCGCATCATCACCTCCGGTCCGACGATGAAGGCGACGGCGTTCGCCGGGTCGAAGGGGGCGGCGCCGATCAGCGTGGTGACGACGCCGACGTTGCCGAGCCAGCCCGGCTCGGCGCTGTCGACGGTGACGCCGAGCTCGAGGCGAGGGTCGTCGCGCCAGGCCTCCAGCTGCTCGCGGTAGAGCAGCTGCGAGGGGGAGCGCCCGCCGCAGAGCAGGACGAGGCCGGCGAGCCGCTCGCGCTCGGCAAGCGCGCCGAGCAGGGCCGGGCGCAGCGGCGCCAGCCCGATCCCGCCGGCGACGATCACCGCGTGGCGCCCGGTGGCGCTCGCCAATGGCCAGGAGCTGCCGAAGGGGCCGCGCACGCCGAGCTGGGTGCCCGGCTCGGCGCGGCAGATCGCGGCGCTGACCGGCCCGACCGCCCGCACTGTGTGTTCGAGCGGTCCCTCCCCGCCCGGGTCGCCGCTGATCGAGATCGGAACCTCGCCGACGCCGAAGGCGTAGATCATGTTGAACTGCCCGGGGTTGAACTGCCCGGGGTTGAACTGTCCGGGGTTGAACTGGCCCGGGCCGAAGGTGGACGCCGCCCCGCCGCCGACGGGCTCAAGCGCCAGCGTCCAGGTGTCCTCGGTCTCCTGGCGGCGGGAGACGACGCGGAAGGGCCGCGGCGTCATCGGCCCGGCCGCGCTCACGGGCGCCTCACTCCCCGGCAGGGCCGCCATATACGTCGAGCAGCTGGAGACGGGTGGCCTGCAGGCGGTCGAGCATGACCGCGGCGAAGCGCTGCATCAGCTCGTAGCCGAGCTCGTGGTCGGCGTCGCACTTGCCGCGCAGGCAGGCGCCGTCGAAGGCAACCACGCGGGTTTGCTCCAGCGCCCGCGCGTCGAAGCTCCAGCGGTGCGGCGGGAAGAGCCAGGACCAGCCGACCACCGCGCCCTCGCCGAGGGTGGAGATCATCAGCGGGCCCTTCGCCGGCGCGGCGAGCTCGAGCGCGACGCGGCCGTGGCGAATGACGAAGAAGGCGTCGGCGGCGTCGCCCTCGCGGGCCAGGTGCTCGCCCGCCTCGAAGACGCGGTTGGAGCCGCAGCCGGCGATCAGCTCCCGCTGGGCGGGACTGAGCCCGGCGAAGGTCGGCAGCTCGCCGACCAGGTCCTCAATCGACCGCATCGGCACGGATCGCCGCCACCTCCTCGGTGATGTCGATTGCCACCGGGCACCAGGTTATGCAGCGGCCGCAGCCGACGCAGCCGGACGTCCCGAACTGGTCGATCCAGGTCGCCAGCTTGTGGGTCATCCACTGCCGGTATCGGGACTTCGGGGTCGAGCGGACGCTGCCGCCGTGCACGTAGGAGAAGTCCAGCGTGAAGCAGGAGTCCCACTGCCGGGTGCGCTCGGCGGTCTCGCCGGCGAGGTCGCTCGTGTCCTCGACAGTCGTGCAGAAGCAGGTCGGGCAGACCATCGTGCAGTTGCCGCAGGTGAGGCAGCGCTCGGAGACCTCGTCCCAGCGCGGGTGGTCGAGGTTGTCGTAGAGAAGCTCCTTGATCCCCTCGGTCTCCATCGTGCGGCCCTGGCTGGCGGCGGCGCGGGCGACGCCGGCCTCGGCCGCGGCGAGCGCCTCCGGACCGGCCTCCCCGCGCGGCAGCTCGGCGAGCACTTCGGCGCCGCGCTCGCTTCCCGCCTCGCAGACGAAGTAGTGGCCGCTTTCGTCGATCACCTCGGTCAGCGCCAGGTCGTAGCCGGAGTCTGCCTTCGGGCCGGTCTCCATCGAGACGCAGAAGCAGGTGCCGCCGGCGACCGTGCAGTTGACGGCGACGACGAAGGCGCCCTCGCGCCGCGCCCGGTAGAAGGGGTCGGGGAACGCGCCCTCCATCAGGACGCGGTCCTGGATCGCGATCGCGTGCAGCTCGCAGGAGCGGACGCCGATGAAGGCGTAGCTCGGCGCCTCGGGCGGCTCCTCGCTCACCTCCAGCTCGCCGTCGGCGCCGCGCCGCGCTCGCCACAGGGTCAGCTCGGGCGGGTGCAGGAAGCGCTTCCAGGACTGCGGCCCGACCGCGTAGCCGAAGAGCGCCTCGTCGTCGCGGCGGCGCAGCCGGTAGCTGCCGCCGTCCTGCTCGTCGGTCCAGCCGGCCGGCAGGGCGTCGCAGCCGGAGATCTCGTCGTAGACGATCGCGCCGTCGCGCACGGTCGGGCCGACCACCTCATGGCCGCGTCGGCTCAGGATTGCGATCAGCTCGTCGAGCCCGGCGCGATCGATCGTCGCCTGGTCGGACATCGAGATCAAGGTTAGTCGCATGCCGTGCGGGGTTTTCCGCAGCGATCGGGCGCAACGCCGGCGGCTTTCCCCCGATGCGGGCGGGTCCCGATCCGGCGACCATCTCTGCTCCAGCTGACAACGACCCGGGGTGGGCGATGGGCGATGGATCTCAGACGGCTCAGGTCGCGGCGGCGCGTTTGCGGAGGCCGGCCACGGCCGCCTTCGCCGCGCTCCTCCTCGCGGCGCTGCTTTTCGCTGCCATCTTCGCCGAGGAGGGTCTCATCGCCAGCGCGGTGGCGATCGTCTGCATCGGCGCCCTCGCCGGTCTGCTCGGGCAGCGGCTCGGCGCCCAGCTGGAGCGCACGCGCGGCCACGTCGCCGACCAGCTCCGCCACGGGCGCAGCGTCCTCGACCACCACGAGGAGGAGCGGGAACGGATCGCCGACCAGCTGCACGAGCAGCTGGCGCAGACCCTGGCCGCGGCGCTGATGGCGCTCAGCCTGCTCGAGAACGAAGCGGGCGAGTCGCGGGTCGATTGCTCCCGGATCGAGATGGTGCGAGGACATATGCGCGACTGCCTGGTCGAGCTGCGCGGCCTCGCCGACAGCCTGCGGCCGGCCGTCCTCGCCGACCTCGGGCTGCGCGAGGCGCTTCGCCGCGCCTGCGCCGAAGCGGGCGAGCGCAGCGGTCGCCAGGTCGCCTTTCACGCCGACGCGGAGCTCGAGCGCCTTTCCCCCGGCGTCGAGACCACCGCCTACCGCACGGTCGAGGAGGTTCTCGAAGTCGTTCCCGAGCCAAGCCTCGTCTCGCTCGCCCTTGCCGACGAAGAAAGTCGCCTGCGCGTCTCCGTCACGGCTCGCGCCGACGGCCGCGATCCGACCGACGAGCTTGCCCGGACCCGCTCCCGCCTGCAGATTGTCGGCGGCGACCTGCGGACCGATGGTCCCGCCGGCCGCGGCTCGGCCGCGAGCCGCACGATCGAGGCCGAGATTCCACTGGTCGCGGAGGCTTGATCCGACCGGAAACCTAACGAGGACCCTCAGGGTGCGAGAAGGGGTGCCGCCGGCTTCGGTAAAGACGATTCAAGCGAGCGCGTGCTCGCCAGCCGGAACGTAGTGCTCCAACTTAGCCGGGCGCTCGAGAGCGAAGGGGATGCCTTCTTCCGCGAGCTTGACGACCTCGGCGTAGGAGTCGCCAGCGGCGGACCAGCCCTCAACGTCGGGGGACTCGGCCCACCAGCCGCCGGCTTCGTGGTGGTAGATGACGCGCACGGTCTCCATTGATCCTCCAGGTCAGGGTAGCTTCCGGGCCTCGTCTTCGGCAAGTCCAACGTCTCTGACGAGAACCTTGCGGACCAGGCCGGATGGGATTGTCGCCTTGTCGTGGAAGGCGAAGGTCAGCGGCGGGCGGCCCGGAGCTTCCATGCGGCGATGCGATCCCGACTGCCGCGATACGCGGTAGTTCAGCGGCTCGCGTTCGAGGACCGCGAGCAGGCGTTTCGCCTTCATCGTCGGAAATGGACTCTGGCGGCTACTTAAGGCTCGGCAGTCTCAATGTCTCCGGAACGGCCATTCAGATATGCGTCTAGCGGCGCCACGCTCTCGGCCTCCGAGCCGGGCATTGGTGCCCGTGGAGGCCGAAGGTGACGGTGATCGAGGCGTGGCCCCCCGCCGGCTCGGGGCGCGGCCTTTGCGCCCGTCAACCCCTGCCGGGTCGGCGCGGAGGCGCAGCACGCGAGCCCGCGGTCGCGGGACCTTCGGACTTCTCGCCGACCGCTCGCGCGTCCCACTTTCCCGAGCCAGCCCTTGAGCGCCAGAAAATAAAAATCCGGAAAATGCGGCTATTGCTTAAAAAGCTCTTAGCAATAGACGAATGTTCCGGTTCGTCGGCGCGGGGCTTGGTAACTCAGACAATCAGCTTCAGCCTCTTGACAGGCCTCTCGGCGCGCCTGCTCGACGATTGGATCCCGATAAATCGCTTTAACAAGCCGTTTACAGCGTCTTAAAGCGGAGGGGGAGGGATTCGAACCCTCGAGACACCTTGCGATGTCTGCCGGTTTTCAAGACCGGTGCATTCAACCGCTCTGCCACCCCTCCGGAGTAGGCACTCACCTGATGCTAGACGTTGTGGCGCATGACCCAAATCGCTTAAAATGATTCTATTGTCTGCAATGCGTCGATTGCTTGTACTTGCCTCGGCGATGGTCTTTTTCGACGTCGTCTTCTTCTCGGCGATTGCGCCGCTGCTGCCCACCTATGTCTCTGAGCTGGGTCTGAGCAGGGCGGAGGCCGGCGTGCTCTCCGCGTCCTATGCCGCCGGCACCCTCGCCTTCGCGATTCCGGCCGGCGTCCTGGCGGCCTGGGTCGGCCCTCGACGCACGGTCATCGCCGGCCTGCTCATGGTCGGTTGCGCGAGCGTCGCCTTTGGCTTCGCCCACAACTTCATCCTCCTCGACAGCGCCCGCTTCGCTCAGGGCGCGGCTGGCGCGCTGATCTGGTCCGGCGCCCTGACCTGGTTGATCTCGGTGTCGCCGGCCGATCGCCGCGGGGCCGTGATCGGGACCACCCTTGGCACCGCCGTAGCCGGCGCCCTGCTCGGGCCCGCGCTGGGGGCGCTCGCCGCCCAGGTCGGGACCGAGCAGGTCTTCAGCAGCGTTCTCGTCGTTGCGCTCGTGCTTGCCGCCCTCGCCTGGCGCCTGCCGCAGGGCGAGCGTCCGAGGCCTCAGAACCCGGGCGAGGTCTTCGACACCATCTTCAGCCGTCCGATCCTGACCGGGACCGCGTTCGTGGCGGTTCCGTCGGTGATGTTCGGCGCCGTCGAGGTTCTGGCGCCGTTGCGGATCGCCGACCTAGGAGGCGGCCACACGATGATTGCCGCCGGCTTCATCGCCGGCGCCGCGCTCGAGGGCATCCTCGCGCCGGTCGCCGGCGGCTACTCCGATCGGATCGGCAGGCGTCTGCCGTTTGCCGTGGGGCTCTTCATCTGCGCGCTGGCGCTGTTCACCGTGTCGCTCGGCGCGACGCTGGACGTCGTGCTCGCGGGCGTGATGCTGACCTCGCTGGGCGGCGGGATCTGCTTCACCCCGGCCCTGACGATGCTCTCCGAGCTCGCCGAGGAAAGTCGCCTGCACCAGGGCTTCGCCGCCGGGCTCTCCAACATGGCCTGGGCGGCCGGCCAGGTCGCCGGTGGCTTGATCGGCGGCGGCGCCGCCAGCGTCGCCGGCAACGCGGCGCCGGGCCTATTCATCGGAGCCCTGCTCCTCGTCACGGTCGCCTACTCGCTGCGCGCCCTGGCGCCACCGCCGATATCCACGGCCGAGAGTGGCGGTTAGGCTCCGCCCGGGATGAGTTCGGGCGTACATCGGCAAGCGCAGGCGGGACATGTGGCGTAACTGGGCGGGGGACCAGGCCTGCGTCCCGGCCGAGATGCTGCGGCCGGATGGGCAAAAACGGCTTGCCGAGGCTGTCGGCGCCGCCGCGGCGGCCGGCCGCAAGGTGAGCGTGGCTGGAAGCGGCCACTCGTTCACCGAGGCGGCGCTGACCGACGGAACGATGGTCGACGTCGGCGCGCTCGCCGGGGTGATCGACGCCGACCGCGCTTCGGGCCTGGTCAAGGTCGGCGCCGGGACCGTGCTCGCCGACCTCAACGAGGAGCTGCACCGGCTGGGACTGGCGATGGAGAACCTTGGCGACATCGACCGGCAGACGATCGCCGGCGCGATCTCCACCGGAACCCACGGGACCGGCTCGAAACTGCGCAACATCTCCGCCCAGGTCGAGGCGCTGGAGCTGGTGCTCGGCGACGGCTCGGTGCGAGAGCTAACGGCCGCGACCGAGCCCGAGCTGCTGCGAGCGGCCCGCGTCGGGGTCGGCGCGCTCGGGGCGATCTCGGCTGTGACGCTGCGCTGCGTCCCCGCCTTCACGCTGCACCGCGTCGACTCTTCCTGCCCGCGCGAAGAGGTGCTCGACGCCTTCCAGCAGCGTGCCGACGAGAACGACCACTTCGAGCTGTTCACCTTCCCCTACGCCGATTCGGCGCTGGTGCTCGAGCGCAATCGCACCGACGAGTCGCCGCGTCCGCGGGGACGCGCCGCCGCCTTCCTCAACGACGTCGTGCTCGAGAACTGGGCCCTGGAGGCGATCTCCGCCGCGGGCAAGCTCTTCCCGCGCGCGATTCCGTCGCTCTCGCGGTTTGCGGCACGGCTCGCGTCGGGCAGCGAGGCCACCGACCGCAGCGACCGGATTTTCGCCAACGAGCGCCGCGTGCGCTTCACCGAGATGGAGTACGGCGTGCCGCGCGAGCATGGGCCAGAGGCGGCGCGGCGGGTGATCGAGTGGGTGCGCGCGAACCGCTACCCGGTCTTCTTCCCGATCGAGATGCGGGTCACGGCGGGTGACGACGCTTTGCTCAGCCCCTCGCACGAGCGCGACACCGCCTACATCGCCGTCCACCAGTACCGGGGTATGGAGTGGCGGCCGTACTTCGAGGCGGTCGAGGCGATCATGGACTCCTACGGCGGCCGTCCGCACTGGGGCAAGCGCCACTTCCAGACCGCTGCGAGCCTGGCCGACCGTTACCCGCGCTGGGTCGAGTTCCAGGCCGCCCGCGACGAGCTCGACCTCGGCCGGGTCTTCGGCAACGCGTACGCCGAGCGCGTCCTCGGTCCCTAGCTCGACCAGCTCCGGGACGGTCGCAACGCGTTTTCAATGGATAGCGGCGAAAAAGCGTTGCGACCGGTTCAGGCGAACGTTTTGCCCTCGCCGCGGTAGGTCGGGACTACGTCGACGATCGCGTCGCCCTGGATCAGGTGGAGGGAGTCGAAGCGCTCGCACAGCTCGCCTGCCTTGGCATGGCGCATGTAGACCCGGTCGCCGATCTGCAGCTCGGTCGCCGCCGAGCCGCTGAGCGGCGTCTGCACCTCGCCGGCCCCCTCCTCCGGGTCGAGCCGTAGTCCCTCCGGCAGCCAGGGAGAGGGGAGCCGTCCCGCGTCGCCGCTGCCCGAGGCGAGGTAGCCGCCGCCAAGGGCGGTGGCGACGCCCGACGCCGGCTTGCGCACGACCGGCAATGCGAAGCCAGCGGCCGGGGTCAGCGAGAAGCGGCTGTAGTGGTCGAAGAGAGCGGGCGCGAAGAAGCCTGAGCCGGCCGCCAGCTCGGTCACCGCCTCCTCGGCGGCGGTCAGCTCGAGGCTGCCGGTGCCGCCGCCGTTGACGATCGGCAGCTCGGCGAACTGGCGGATCGCGGCGACGGCCTTGCCCCGGCGCCTGGCCAGCTCCTTGGCCGAGCGCCGCTGCATCGAGCGGATCGCAGCTCCGCGCAACCGTCGTCCCGGCGGCTCGTCGCCCACCCCGGCAATCTGGCCCTCGTATGACATCAGCGCGACCAGCTCTAGCTGCGGGCGCAGCGCGATGTCCTGGGCCAGCTCGACCGCCTGCTCGACCGTGTGCACGGGCGAGCGCTTCGGGCCGATCTTGATCCGCCCGCGCAGCGCCCACCAGCTGGCGTCGAGGTCGATGCAGACGCGCACCGGCGCCGCGCCCGGGCCGAGCACCGATTCGATCGTCTCCAGGTGCTCGACGCAGTCGACCATCACGATCGGCGCGCCGCTCGGGTTGGCGACCGAGCGCAGCGCCAGCTCCTCCAGCGCCGCGGTGTCGGCGGTCGGGTAGGCGAGCAGCAGGTCCTCGAAGCCGGCCTCGGCGAGCCAGAGCGTCTCGGGCAGCGTGTAGGTCATCAGCCCGGCGAAGCGCTCGTCGTGGTCGAGGATCAGTTCGAGCAGCGCCCGGCAGCGGATCGACTTGCTCGCCACCCGGATCGGCTTCTCGCCCGCCCGCGCCAGCATCGCGTCCGAGTTCGCCCACATCGCGTCCAGGTCGACGAAGGCGAACGGCGCCTCCACACCCGCGAAGATCGCCTCGAGCTGCGCATGCGAGCGGCCGGACACGCCCCCGAGACTAACCGCGCGGCCCCCGGTCAACACCTACAATCGGCCAGAACGCCCGGAGAGGTGGCCGAGTGGCTGAAGGCACTCGCCTGCTAAGCGAGTAGGGGGCGCAAGCTCTCTCGAGGGTTCGAATCCCTCCCTCTCCGCTTAAGTCCCTTATTGGAACCCCGGCCCGAAGAAGCGCCCTTGCAGCGCTCGGCAAGAATAGTCTTGGGTGGATGGTGCTGGCGCGGTAAAGGGCTCCGGCAGGCCATGGCGAACCACCCAAAAGTGTCGGTCGTGGAGCCGGAAGCGCTCGCTCGTGTGCGCGACGCCGCCCTGAGTCGGACGCCCATCTCGCTGGGCGTCCGTCGAACGGCGTCCCCTCACGAGTTCTACCGCTACCCGGCCCGATTCTCACCCGAGCTGGCGGCATCAGCGATCGAGGCGTTCAGTGCACCGGGCGACCTTGTCGCCGACTTTTTCGTCGGGGGCGGGACGACGCTCGTCGAGGCGCGACGATCCGGCAGGCTTGCGATTGGCTCGGACATCAACTCACTATCGGTCTTCGTCAGTCGCGCCAAGACGCGGCTTTACAAGGTGCGGGAACTCGACGAGGTTACGGCCTGGGCGAACGCAGCTATTGCCCTAGGGCAATCCGCCGACATCCCGACGTTGGATCCTGCAGATTTGTCGTACCTGCGCAACGTTGCGGGAGAAGAGTTTGCGGCACAGCGCATGCTGCTGCTGCGCGCGGTGTCCGAGCTGGCTTCAGTCACGTCCCCCAACGCGAGAGCGCTCGCCCGCTGCGTCCTGCTCCGCACCGCTCAGTGGGGATTCGACATGCGCCGAGAGGTCCCACCGGTTTCCGAGTTGGCCCAAGCACTCGTCGAGAATGCCAGCGCTACCGCCACCGCCGCGGCGATAGCAAGCCGCGAGTACCGGCTCGCCGACGAACAAGCCGAATCGAACGGGTTGGCGCGCTCTCACGTGGTTCATCAGGGGCTGCCGGGCATTTCGCGGAACGAGAGCGTCCGGCGGCGCGGCGCTCCGCGACTCATCTTGACCTCGCCGCCGTATCCCGGCGTCTACGTGAACTACCACCGATGGAAGGTCCGAGGTCGGCGCGAGACGCCGCTGCCCTACCTGCTGGCGGGTCAACGGGACGGTAACGGCCTCGCCTACTACACAATGGCTGCGCGGAGCGACCCCTCCCTGCGGACCTACTTCGACTGCCTCGAAAGGGCGTTCCGCGATGTCGGGCTCGTTTGCGACGGAGCGACGAGGGTGGTCCAGGTCGTCGGGTTCAACGATGTTGGGGATCAGCTTGAGCGGTACCTCGCGACGATGAGCCGATCAGGCTTCGCCGAGGTAAAGCTGGATGCGCTCGCAACAGCAGACGACGGTCGGCTTTGGCGCGACGTTCCGGGGCGGCGATGGTGGGCGCGCGCTGGGGACCGCTCAGACTTGGTCGCTCATACGGCGCGCGAGGTTGTGCTGATTCACCGGCTGGCGGCGTAGGCTTACTCGTCTTCGCTGAGTTCGCCGATGGTCTGAATCATCGGCACCAATATCGGCGCCAGCGCCCGCGAGGTCCGCTCGACGTAGTTCTCGATCGACTCAGACTCATCGCGGTTGTCTTTGCCATTGTGGTCCTGGATCAACGCAAGACCGACGAGAACGAAGCCGTAGATGAATTGCTTCTTAAGAAGTTCGGCCTTTGCGGTTGACTCCTTCTGGCTGTGCAGCAGAAACTTGTTGTCGATGTTCACGTAGAAGTCATAAACGGGGGCGTCAGAATCACCCTCGGGAGGGTTGTGCTTGACCTTGAGAGCACTCAGCTCGTCGTACTCGTCACCCCACTTCTCCCTAGTAACGGGGATGATTTCCGGCAGGCTTAGCGAAGAGTTGTTGCCCGAGTCGCCCTCCCCGGAATTCGTGTTTTTTTGGCCACCGCCTCCTCCTCCACCACCAGTCTGCGCACCATCTACATCGAGGGTCAGCTCCATCAAGAACGGACTGACGTCAACGGGGTCTGTGACCTCAATACGGTACTCGAGAATCGATCCCACCGGCATGGAAGTGGGCAGCGGGTCGAAGCTCAAGTGCACGATGCCGGACTTCGGACCCGTTTGCGAACAGCCACCAGCGTTCACCCAATTCTCGCCGTTCTTTCGCAGGACACGCCACTTGCCAGGCTCGCGAGTCCGCACGAAGTAGCTATCTTCGGCGTCAGTTTCGAGCGAGACACGAGTCCGCGACCCAATGTGACATTTTCTGCGCAGTGCTTCACCGTCTTCGTGGCCCTTGAACCTGAAGTAGGTCGGGTGCCGCTTGCCAAGAAACGCGCCGCCGGATCCGGACCCGGTCCCGGTGGTGCCACCGCCAGGCGGGAACGGTGCGGGAAGCTTGAGCCCTTTAAGAAACATCTTGCTGAGGAGGGGGTTGCTCTTCATTAGGCCCTGCAAGACGTCGTTGAGCGGCTTGTCGTCTTCCAGCTTGTCCTGGATCGCCTTGGCTCGGCGCTGATTCTGCAACTCCCGCAGCGTAGGCTCGTTCTTCAAATAGCTCTCAAGCTTGGCCTCCAGCTGTTTCGAGAGGTCGTTGGCCGCAAGGCGATCACGACTGTTCATGAAAAGATCCTCGCGAGCGCGACCGCTGATCTCACTGCAATCCGCGTACACCAACATTGAATCGGCTAGGTAGCTCAGGCCCACTCGGCCGCGAGTAAAGAAGTCAACGCTCTTCGCTGCGTGTTGTTGGCCATTCACGCCAAAGACGACTCCGCTTGCGCGACTGCGGTACGAGAGTGCCGTCTCCTTGCTCTCGAAGACGTACGTGCGGAGGCTGATCTGCGTTCCGTCGTCGAGCGCGATGACGCCGCTCATTGGGTCCCCGCCCTCAAGGTTGCCGTCCTTATCCCGGTCGAGGCGTGATACGAGGCCCAGCGCGTTCGTCGCAAAGCTGCCGGCATGACCCTTGTACCCAGGTCGGCACTCGAAGAGGCGCACGGGCAGTGCAAGTTCGGGGAGGCCCACGTCGATGCGACGCAGCAGGCCGTCACCGGAGGAAATGATGTTCGACTTGCCGCCGGACCATGTGTACTCGTAAAGCTTCACGAGCGATCCGTACGAGGTCTTGCGCTCGTACGCGCCGCGGAGGTTGCTCGTAGCTTCCGGGAAGATCGGAAGTTCCTCGGACGCGAACGAGAGAACGCCAGGCAGGTCATCGTAGGGCAGCTCCACAGGAGCCAGATACTTGAAGACGGAGCTCTTCGACCCTCCCTCGGGGTCGAACCTGCGAACGATCGTGAATCCCCACTCGCGGTCGCGGTCCGAGGCGTCTTCTCCAAGAAGAGCGGGGTTCCGGCGGGAGACAATAAGTTGCAGCTTGCTGAATCGAAGTGCGCCGGTTCCGCCCATATTGAACTTGCCTTGTACAAAGGGGATGCGCAGCTTGTTGCTTCGTTGCAAGGAGAGGAACGTACTCGGGAAGCTGTCCGGCGTTTGCCCTTCGCCACGGTCCGCCACGCTAAGACTCGGCTGCCCTTGATTCGGCATCAGCCCCGTGGCCGACACCGTCAGGAGCCGACCCTCCACGGTCGCCTTCTCTTCCCACTCCGCGATACGGCCGTCGTCTTCTCTTGGTGCATCCTTGCCTTCGAAGAACTTCGCGACGGCCTCGCGCATCGACCTCGGTGCCTTGGAGTCTTCAGGGTCGACGCCAGCCATGTGTGCGGCATCAACAAGGCGCGCATCGACGGAGTTGATGATCTTCTCAACGAAGGCCGCGATCGCGTCGGCTTGTTGGTTGCCGATGCTGGCGTAGTTGTTCTCGTTGTCGCTGAAGAGCCGCCATGCGGCCGAGTCGTCCCAGTAACCAGCTTCGCGGAGGATCTCGGTCACTTCAAGCTCCGTGTCGGCGCGGATGACGGCGAGGCAAAGATCGGCGTTCCGCTTGTCCGTCACGAACGGTTCTCCAATGCCCTGCGACCCTCGTCGGTGATCCGCCAGATGCCACGTGGGGCGTCTCGATCCATCTCTCCGCGCTCAATCAGGCGAAGCCGGACGAACTGAAGTCGGGAGTGCCACCGAATGCTGCCGGACGCGAGCATCTTCGAGTCGGCCGGCATCAGGCGGTCCTTGATCTCCCTTCCGACGGCTTCGCGCACGTCTCGATACGGGGCTTCACCATTCAGCGCGACGAGCGCCCGGAGCAACGGCCGCTCGTACTCTTTCTCGGGAAGCAGGGTGCCGGAAGGCGCCCTGCTTCTTCCCCCCCCGCGTCGATCGGAAGCATTGGAAGAGCGTCCCTTGGTCTTCTTCAACCGCGCGCGGGCTGGTGCGGTCAGCGACTCCGCGGGTGACGCTACAGACTGTCCGTTCGGCTCTGCCAGATCCAGGAGCCGTCTCAAAACGGAGCTGGGTGTATCCACGAACGGCTCGGCTTGGGACTTCAGATAGTCCAGGATGTCGGAGTCAAGCTCGACTTGGGGGCTCATTGTAAGTACCTTTCCATTTGGAACGACTTTTTGTGACGCCGAGTCTAGCAGTTACAAGGAGAGTTGTAATTTACATTGTAAACGAGACCTGCGTAGATTCCCACCAAAACCGCGGCAAGCTGGTTTCACCCGCTTGCCTATTGCGCGGGAGAGGCCGGCCGGCTCTCCTGGGTAGCTACGTCACGCTGCAAATGGCAGCTAACTACTGCAAAGTATCCTACTTTCGGTATAGTTTGCAGCATCATGCGGCCGATGCAGCGGGTATCTGAGGTTGCGGAGGGTCAGTGGGGACTGATCACGCGACGTCAGGCGCAGGAGGCGGGAGTTGGCCATTCTTCGCTGACCCGCCTGACGGCAGACGGCCGGCTGGAGCGGGTGGCGCACGGTCTCTATCGCGTTCGCGGCGCCGGAGAGCCCGACCATCTCGGGCTGCGCGCCGCTTGGCTCCAGCTTGATCCCGAGAAGCCCGCCTGGGCTCGCCTCGACGACTCCGACGGCGCCGTCGTCTCGCACGCTTCGGCCGCGGGGCTCCATCGAGTCGGAGATCTGCGGGCAGACGTACATGAGTTCACGCTTCCACAGCGGCGCCAGACACGGCGCCGCGATGTCCGTCTGCACCGCGGCAAGGTTCCGGCTGCGGATCGGGTCGTGCTCTCCGGCCTGCCGGTGACCCGCCCTGCCCGCATGATCGCCGACCTTCTGGCCGATCACGTGGAGCCGGGCGCTGTGGGGCGGATCGCCGCCGAGGCGATTGACGGCGGACTCGAGGACGCAGCCGCAGTAGCGAAGCGCGTCGCGCCCTACGCAACGAAATTCGATCTGCCGCGCGGCGACGGGCAGGCCACGCTCGATCACCTGCGGGCCCTCGCCGGCTCTCCGGCGAGCTCGGTGAGATGAGCGCGCCTCGCTACGACAATCCGCAAGCGCTTCGTCAGGCTCTCGCGGATCGGCTGCGTCCGCTTGCCGAGGAGAGCGGCATGGAGCTCTCAGCCCTGCTGCGGCAGTTCGCCTACGACCGTCTTCTTTGTCGCGTGTTCAGCACGGACCCCGAGCGCTGGGTGCTGAAGGGGGCGACAGCGATGCTGGTTCGGTTGGAGGGGCGAGCCCGTCACACCCTCGACGTGGATCTCTACCGGCGCGACGGCAGCCTGGCAGACGCCGAGCGAGCGCTGCGCGAGGCGGCCGCGGTCGACCTCAGTGACCACTTTCGCTTTACGCTCGGGGCCGCGAAGCGGATGGCGCAGGGCGCGGACGCTCTGCGGATCCCCGTTGTCGCCTTCCTCGGGGCGACCGAGTTCACCCGCTTTCACGTTGACCTCGTTGCCGACCTTTCGATGACCGGCACCGCCGAGGAGCTCCCGCCGCTCGTTCCCGTCGAGCTCCCTGGTGTTCGCCACGTCGCCTACCGCGTATATCCGATCGCAGATCACATCGCGGACAAGGTTTGTGCGATGTGCGAGCACCACCCGCGGGCCGACGGACGTATCGAGCAAAGCACCCGCTATAGGGATCTGGTCGATCTCGTCACCTTCGCCCACACCGCGACGGTTAGTGCCTCGGAGCTGCGTCGGGCAATTGACTCGGAGGCGAAGCGTCGTCACCTCCTGTTGCCCGATCTCCTCGAGGTCTCTTCCTCCTCGGGCTGGGTGGCGGGCTATGCCCGCGTCGCCCGTGACACGCCTGGGCTCGATGAGCGCGATCTGGAGTCCGCTATGGCCAGCGCCAGGCGATTCATCGACCCAGTGCTCGCCGGTGTGGCGAGCGGCTGCTGGGATCCGGCGGCGGTGGCGTGGAGGCCTTGAGAGGGACTGGATCCGACGGCCTTCGACTCGACGGTCGACTCGAGCTGGAAGACCTCAGCCATGCCGCTGGCGCAGCACGACTCGTCCGCCGCGGGCGGGGATCATCGTCACGTTGCGGTGCAGGGCGCGCTCGGGCTCGGGCTCGGCGGCTTCGAGGTCGAGGCGGCGGGCCATCGCCTCCAGCACGACGCGCATCTCGGCCATCGCCAGAGAGGCGCCGAGGCAGCGGCGAATGCCGCCGCCGAAGGGGATCCACTCGTAGGTGCCCGGTTTGCGGCCTGAGAGCCAGCGCTCCGGGCGGAACTCGAACGGCTCGGGGTAGAGGTCCTCGCGGTGGTGGACGAGCAGGATGCTCATTCCGATCGGGGTGTCGGCGGCGACCCCGTACTCGCCCAGCTGCCACGGGACCGTTACGCGGCGGCCGATGAAGGGGACGACCGGGCGTGAGCGCATCGCCTCGACGATCGTCGCCTCGATCTGCTCCTCGGCGCTCTCGCCTGAACGCACGGCCTCGAGCAGCGCTTCGTGCGCGGTCGGATAGCGGACCAGCCGCTCCCAGGTCCAGGCGAGCGAGTTCGCAGTCGTCTCGTGCCCGGCGAGGACGAGAGTGAGCAGCTCGTCGCGGACTTCTTTGTCGTTCATCGTCTCGCCCTCCTCCGTTCGCGCCTGCAGGAGCAGCGAGAGGATGTCGTGGCGATCGCCCAGATGGGCGTCGCCGCGGCGGGCGCGAATCACCCCGTAGGCGGCGCGGTCGAGCAGCGCGATGCCCAGCTTCATCGGGCCAAACGCCTCGTCCCGGCCCATGTTCAGCAGTTCGCCGAACTGCGCGAACGGCGAGGTCGAGGCCGCCAGCAGGCGCTTGACCGTGGTCCGCATCAGGTGCTCGGGGGTGCCCCGCTGCGGCCGGCCCTCGATGCCGAAGATCCCGGCCATGATCACGTCGAGGGTGATCGCCTGCATGTGCGGCGCCAGCGCGAAGGGACGGCCGACGGGCCAGGTCTCGATCTCGCGTTCGGCCGCCTCGGCGATCATCGCCGTGTACTGGGCGATCGCCTCGCCGTGGAAGGACGGCAGCAGCAGCTTGCGCTGGCGCATGTGGCGGGGCCCGACCGCGGTGAGGATCGACTCGGTGCCGAGGATCGGCCGCAGCGGCGACTCGCTGTTCAGCGAGGGCGCCTGCTCGGGCTTGGCGGTGAAGAGCGAGCGGACGTGGTCGGGGTGGCAGGTGACGACGGGCCCGCCGGGCATCGTCGTCTGCATCCGCCAGACGTCCCCGAAGCGGCGGCGGGCGCCGAAGACGTACTCGATCTGGCGCTGGTTGAAGCGCAGCATCTGCGCGATGCGCGGCAGCGAGTCGACCGGCGGCCGGGGCAGCGCGGCTGCCGCGGCTGCGTCGATCGGGCCGGCGGGCGAGGCCGGCGTGCGCTCGGCCTCGGCGGTGGGGGCTGTCTCGGTCTCTACAGTCATGTCATGCAGGGCAGGCGGACAAAGATCATCGCTACCGTCGGCCCCGCGAGCTGGGACGTCAGTGTCCTCCATCACATAGTCGAGGCGGGCGCCGACGTGCTGCGCCTCAACTTCAGCCACGCCGATCGCGAGCGCCACGCGCGCACGATCGAGGCGATCCGGGCGGCGGCCGAGCGGGCCGGGCGTGAGATCGCGGTGCTCGGCGACCTGCCGGGCCAGAAGCTGCGGATCGGCGAGCTGCGCGGCGACGTCGCCGAGCTGGAGACGGGGATGCACGTGAAGCTGACTACGCACGAGGTCGAGGGCGACCGCGAGACGATCCCGGTCGCTTGGTCCGGGGTGACCTCGCTGCGCGAGGACGAGCCGGTCTACCTGGCCGACGGCTCGATCCGCCTGCGCGTGCGCGGCGCCGAGGACGGCGGCGTCGACTGCGAGGTCGAGGTGGGGGGCACGCTCTCCTCGCACAAGGGGATGAACGTGCCCGGGATGCGCGCCGGCACGGCGAGCGCCGGCGATCTCGGCTGGGTCGAGTTCGCGGTCGAGCACGGGGTCGACCTGCTGGCGGTCTCTTTCGTCTCAGGCGCGGCCGACCTGGAGCCGGTCGGCGAGCGCCTGCGCGCGCTTGGCGCCGACGTCCCGTTGATCGCCAAGATCGAGAAGCAGCAGGCGGCCGAGAACGCCGAGGAGATCGTCGCCGCGGCGACCGGCGGGATCATGGTCGCGCGCGGCGACCTTGGGATCGAGCTGCCGCTGGCGCGGGTGCCGGTCGAGCAGAAGCGGCTGATCCGCGCGGCGGGCCGGCGCTCGAAGCCGGCGATCACGGCGACGCAGATGCTCGCCTCGATGGTGACCGCGCGGCGCCCGACCCGGGCCGAGGTGACCGACGTCGCCAACGCGATCTACGACGGCACCGACGTGGTGATGCTCTCCGAGGAGACGGCGGTCGGCCATAACCCGGTCGAGGCGGTGCGGGTGATGGACGAGATCGCGCGCGCGACCGAGCCCGACCTGCCCTACGGCGAGTGGCTCTTCGGCCGCACCGACCAGGCGACCCAGGACGTTGCCGACTCGGTGGCGCAGGGCGCGGTCGGGGCGGTGTACCGGCTGGGGTTGGCGGCGCTGGTCGTGCCGACGACGAGCGGACGGACGGCGCGGCTGGTCTCCGCGCACCGTCCCAAGGTGCCCGTGCTGGCGGTCTCGCCGCGGATCGAGACGGTGCGGCGGCTGGGGCTGCTCTTCGGGGTCAGCGCCGTGCTGCAGGAGCAGGAGGGCGACGTGCGGGCGCTGCTGCACGACTGCGCGCGGCTCGCGGGAGAGCGCGGCATCGCCTCGTCGGGCGAGCTGATCGCGATCACGGCGGGCCTGCCGGAGCAGGAGCTCGGCACGAACCTCTTCGAGGTCCACCGCGTGCCCTGACCCGCCCGCGCCTTCTATTGTCCACAGCCGGCATGGGCAGCGACGGGACACCGGTGCGGGTCGAGCGCGACGGCGGTCTCGCGATCCTCACCCTTGACAGCCCGCCGCTCAACCTCTTCGACAGTCGCATGTTCGACGGCCTGCTGGCGGGGATCGCCGCGGTCGAGGCCGACCTGCCGCGGGCGCTGCTGATCCGCGCCGAGGGACGGGCCGTCTCCGGCGGCGTCAACGTCGCCGAGTTCGACGGGCTGACGCCGGAGCGGGCGAGCGGTCTCTGGGACGAGCTGATCGGCTCCGTGGAGCGGGTCGAAGCACTGCCGCTGCCGGTCGTCTTCGCTGCCCACGCACTGTGCTTGACCGCGGCCTTCGAGCTGGCGCTCGGCTGCGACATCATCCTCGCCGCCCGCTCGGCCAAGTTCGGCCTGGTCGAGAAAGTGGTCGGGCTGACGCCGTCGATGGGCGGCACGCAGCGGCTCGCCGAGCGCGCGGGGAGCGGCCGCGCGCGGGAGCTGGTGATCACGGGCGAGCTGTTCGGCGCCGAGCAGCTGGAGGCCTGGAACGTCGTCAACCGCGTCTTCGACGACGAGGGCTTCGACGAGCGGGCGCGGGCCTTCGCGGCGGAGTTGGCAGAAGGGCCGACCAAGGCTCACGCGATGACGAAGCTGATCCTGCGCCGCTTCCGCGAGGGCGGCATTCCGGCGGCCGACGAGGCAATCCGCACCGAGGCGGGCGAGCTGTTCGCGACCGAGGACCTGCAGCGGGCGGTCAAGACCTTCCTCGAGAAGGGCCCCGGCCACGCCGAGTTCGAGGGCCGCTGAGCCAGCCCGGGGGCCTTCCGGTGCGCCTTTGCCCCGATATGAGGGGATAAAGCGCACCGGAACCGGATACCGTGCCTGCATGACCGATTTTGAGCTGATTGCGCAGGGGATGAACGAGGCGGTGCCGTTCGTCAAGCACCTCGGGCTGGAGGTGCTCGAGATCTCCGCGGGCGAAGCGACGGTGCGACTGCCCGAACGAGCGGAGCTGACCAACCACGTCGGCTCCCAGCACGCGGGTGCCCTCTTCACACTGGCCGAGACCGCGTCGGGCGCGGCCTTCGTCGGCGCCTTCGCCGAGCGCCTCGGCGACGTGACGCCCCTCGCGCGCGCCGCCGATATCTCCTACACGAAGATCGCCCGCGGCCCGATCGACGCCCGCGCCAGGCTCGCCGTTCCCGCCGCCGAGGCCCTCGCCACCCTCAACACCGAGGGCAAGGTCGTCTTCCCCTGCGAGATCGAGCTCACCGACGCCGCCGGCGATCCCGTCGCCACCGCCACCGTCCAATGGCACGTCCGGGTCAACCAGCCCGCCGAGCCCGAGACCGCATAACGCGCGTTTCGCCACCATTGTCGGTACATGGGTGAGGTAGTCATCTGTGGGGCCGGGACTGCCGGTCTGGGGGTGGCCGCGAGTTTGCGTCGGGCCGGAGTCGATGCCTTGGTCGTCGAGCGCTCCGACCGAGTCGGCGCGAGCTGGCGCTCGCGCTATTCGGCGCTGCGGCTCAACACTCCGGGTTGGATGTCGACCCAGCCTGGCTACCGGGCGACGCGCCGCGGTTACGGCGAGTACCCGTCGCGGGACAGTTGGATCCGGTACCTGGAGGACTATGCGGCGCACCATGATCTCGATCTTCGCTTCGATACCGAGGTTCGCCGGCTGGAGCGTCGCGATGGCGCCTGGCGGGTGGAGACGAGCGGCGGTCCCTTGGACACCCGGGCGGTCGTTGTCGCCACCGGCTTCGACCACGATCCACACATGCCCGAGTGGCCTGGACTGGAGAGCTTCGGGGGCGATCTGATCCACGCCTCCGAGTACCGCGATCCGGACCCCTACCGAGGTAGGGACGTGCTGATCGTCGGGCCCGGCGTGACCGGCTCGGAGGTGGCGCACCTGATCGCTGCGGCTGGCGCCGAGCGGGTGAGAGTTGCGTGTCGCACCCATCCTCATCTCGTCCGGCGCAAGTGGCTCGGGGCGCCGATCCAGATCACGGGGGCGGCACTCCACCACCTGCCCCTGCGCGTCGCGGACGCGATCGCCGAACTGGCCGAGCGATTGATGACCGGCGATCTCTCGCCATACGGGTTGCCCCGTCCCCAAATCGGCATGGCAACGGCGATGGCCGAGAGGCATCAGGCGCCGGCGTTCGACGATGGATTCGTCGCCTCGATCAAAGCCGGGCGCATCGAGATCGTCGCCGCGGTCGAAGGGTTCGACGGTGACGACGTCCTCCTCGCCGACGGCAAGCGTATCCAGCCCGACGCCGTGATCGCCGCGACCGGCTACCGCAGGGGGCTGGAGCCGATGGTCGGCCACCTCGGCGTGCTCGACCGGCAGGGAACGCCATTGGTGCACGGCGGGCGCCAGCACCCGTCCGCTCCCGGCCTCTTCTTCACCGGCTTCCGCACAGAGCTCTCCGGCCAGCTGCGCCTGATGCGATTCGACGCCCGCAGCATCGCCCGGGCTCTCTCGTAACGGGCAACCCCTAGAATCCGGCCTCCTGCGCCTGTAGCTCAGTTGGATAGAGCGTCGGTCTACGAAACCGAAGGTCACAGGTTCGAATCCTGTCAGGCGCGTTCGAACGATTCCGCTTGGGGAGCGGGTTTGCGGGGTTTTCGGGATCGGGTGGAGAGGCCGAAAATGCCGCTGGGGCAACGCCTGGGGCAACATGAGACCCGAGTGACGTTTCGCGCCAGGCCTTGAGACGGGCGTCCCGTCCACCTACGTTCGCCGCCGACAAGACCAAATAGCGGCCCCGGCGACGCTTGGAACGCCCCGGGGCCCGGCACCGAAGACGTGGCCTTCGATGCGAGAGAGACGGTACCCGTCTCGCCCCTGAGCGGGACGGCATCCGTGGCGGCTCTTTCGGTGCTCGACCGCGAGGAGACGCCATGCCCCAGCCCACCGCCACCATCGACCGAGCGCAGCGAGACGGCCTCTACGAACTGATCCGCAACCACCTCGGCGCGATCGGCGACATCTGGATCGCCCTGGAGAAAGACGAGGAGTACATGCTGGCCGAGCGCCTCGGCCTGGAGTTCGGCGAAGACTTCCGCCTGCTTGCCGACATCGGCTGGGACCCCGACGAGCGCCGGGAGTCATTCGAGCTGACGATGGAGGCCCACGACCTGATGGAAGCCCTACGCCGCCTGCACGGAGAAGCCGAGCACGTCCTGGCCGGTTCGCGCGCCGAGCGCGAGGCGGCGGCAGAGGACGCGAGGACGAACGAGCGCCTCCAGGCCGGGCGCGAGGCCTGCGAGTCGCTGCTGTCGAGCCTCGACCCGCGCGAGAGCGAGCGGTCATGACCGCGACGCTGAGGATCGACGCCTCACAGCGCGACGCCTTCCACGGCCTGATGCTCCGCCGCCTGCTCGTCCTGGCGATGGAGCCGCGCGAGCTGGCCCGCGCCGAGGGCGTCAGCCTGGAGCGCCTCTGCGTCGGCTTCGTCTTCAAGCCGCTCGCAGAGGAGGCTGGCGCCCCCTGGGCCGGCTTCCACACGTTCCGCCACACCTTCGCCTCGCTCCACCTCAGTCAAGGCACCAACCTCCTCCAACTGAGCCGCGCCCTCGGCCACCACTCGCCCGCCTTCACGCTGACCCGCTACACGCATCTCTTGCCGGGGGATGAGGCGCCAGCGCTCAACATTTTTTCTGCGTACTCTGATTGGAACTCGACTTTCGTGACCTTCGGGCAGCCTGAAGGAGATCGGCCCACCACGTCGAGGCTGAGGTAGGGCAGGGAGCAACGGCGGCTCGCTCGAACGAAGGGTGTGTCCAAACATCCTCGTGGAGGTCACCGCCGATGCCCGCATTGCCATCTTCGCTCAGCGCGATCCTGTCCCTGCTCCAGCCCGCCTTCACCGCCCCGACATTCCAGATCTTC
>Ga0210116_1000009_pt1 | contig 84242 bp, 80 predicted proteins | sample RushOxbow_ThreeS_6_FD_185562 | JGI IMG/M metagenome (GOLD analysis project Ga0210116, IMG submission 185562) | Wetland microbial communities from San Francisco Bay, California, USA, that impact long-term carbon sequestration -... | ecosystem: Environmental > Aquatic > Marine > Wetlands ...
TCGTCTTCGGCCATCGGGATCGTGCATTCGAGGCCTTCGACCCCGGCGCAGGCTCCCGTCCATTCGACGAAGGTCGAGGTCGTCGTCGGCTTTGCTTTGAGCAGAACCGGCGTTGCCTTGTACATGGCGGCGACCGATTCAGAGCAGGCCGGGCCGCACTTGATCCCCTTCGGCTTGGATGAGACCGAGCCGGCTCCCGTGCCCGCGGCGGGGCTGGGGGACTTGGTGACGGTCAGGGTGCGGAGGTTGGTGGGGCCGGAGGGTTCTTCTTCTTCTTCTTCGGTGAAGTAGGCCGTTACCGTGAAGCTCTGTTCTCCTGAGAAGGTGAACGGGAAGCATTCTTCTTCCCCTGATCCACAAGCGGCACCGAAAATGCCGGCTTCCGGGTTGATTTCGGGTTCGACTTCCCAACCGGAGAATTCGGAGCCCGGGGCAGGAATAGCCGTCAAGGCGACGCCTTCGGCGCCTTCGAAGTTTTCCTGTTCTGCCGAGCAGTTGCCGGCGGCGGGCCCGGGCGATTCATAGGTGCATTCGATCGGCGGGGAACCGACGTAGTGGCCTTCGTGGAAGAAGCCTTCCACGCTCGTCACTTCGCCGCTGCCGCTGCCTTCGATAACGACCGAGGTGGTCCCGTTCGCGAACGCCTGTGCGGCTGGCACGAGCAGCAAAGCCCCAACCGCGGCGAGCAAGATGGTCAAACGTCTCACTTAGCTCTCTCCTTGTGTGTGAGCCCCCTGCCGGACCGCTTCCCCGCGGCCCTGGGCGACTCGCTTTTCCCTGTGCGGGCGGATCGAGAACCCATCCCGATCCGTCCGGTCGATTGCGTGAAGAAGCCCTGGCCTCCCGTGGAGGTCAGGGCTGAGGAAGGTCGTGTGGGGACCTCGGTCGGCGGAGCAGCGCGGAGCGATTCCCGCGAGGGTGCGAACGGCGTGCTTCCCACCAGCTGTCTCCTTTCCCTGAAGGTCCCAGTGGACCGGGGCCCCTCCCGTCCCCGCGCTGCTTGGCGCGGGAACCCTGGCTAGGGCGACGGTCTGTTCGGTGACCTTCCCCGGGGCCCTGGAGGCGGAATCTCGCGCGTCCTTGGCTAGGAGACTGCCGACTTCATGGGTGGATAAACGTGTTTATCGACCCGGGGAAGAGAGTAGATACTCGTGTTTCCTTTGTCAAGGGGCCGGCGAGATTTCCTGGAAATCGGGCGTTTCCCGCCGGGACCCGACTCAGGCGTGAAGCGGATCAGACCGCCGCCCAACGACCAACCTCGTTGACCAAGGCAACGGTGGCGTCACGGTCGATGGGCTCGGTATCGAGGATCTCGTCGTAACGCAGGGGCACCGCGTGCTCGGTCAGGGCAATCACCTCAGCGATGCCGAAGGGGAACTCCCCCGCTGCCGCTTCAGCTCGGGCTCGATGACGAGAAGGTCCAGGTCGCTGTCGGGGCGCTCCTCGCCACGGGCGTCCCGATCGCGGCGATTCCGGCGTTGCTCGCCCGGCTCCCGCAGAGTCAGCAGGACTCAGTGCCCCGGACCCGCGGAGGCACGGACAGCCCAGCGTGGCCCCTCCCCTCGGACCCGCAATTAATGTCCCTCTACAAGTTCCCAGCCGAAAACTCTGCAAAGTTCCAGCTAATTTCCCTACAATCTTCCAGCACAGCTCCAGGTCCCACCAGGAAGCCAGATGGCATACGTCTCACGAATAGCGGATTCCGAGCTGCAGAAACGGCTGCGTTCCGCTGGCGCGGTCCTTGTCGAGGGAGCGAAGGCCTGCGGGAAGACCGAAACCGCCCGTCAGGTCGCCAACAGCGAGGTGCTGCTCGACGTCGACAAAGCGGCTCGCGACGCCGCGGAGCTGAACCCCGGCCTGATTCTTCAAGGCGACACTCCCCGGCTCATCGACGAGTGGCAGCTCGAGCCGGGGATCTGGAACCACGTGCGCCGGACAGTCGACGAACGAGTCGACCCGGGTCAATTCATCCTCGCCGGCTCTGCCCAGCCAACCGACGATGAGACTCGCCATACGGGAGCCGGCCGGATCAGTCGCCTGAGAATGCGGCCCATGTCCCTCTATGAGCTGGGGGTCAGCGATGGAAAAGTCTCGCTGGCCGGGCTGCTCGGCCAGCAGAGCGGCGAGGTCGCCGATCCCGGCCTCGACCTGGGGGACTTGGCGGAGGCGATCTGCCGCGGCGGATGGCCTGCGTTCAGGGAGCTGGAGCTGCCGGACGCCCTGAGGGGGGTTCGCGACTATCTCGACGAGATACCTCGCGACACCCAGCGACTCGGCCCACGCCACAGAACCGAGAGGGTGATGCGGCTCATTCAGAGTCTTGCCCGCAATGTCTCCACCCCGGTCACCGCAAGGACCCTTGCCGCCGACGCCAGCCGGCCAGAGGATCCGGTGTCCGACGATGCCGTGGCTGACTACCTCGACTCGTTGACGCGGCTCTTCGTCGTTGAGGATCAGCCGGCTTGGCAGCCCCATCTACGGTCCCGGTATCGGCTCCGGCGCGCGGCCAAACGTCATTTTGTCGATCCGTCGCTGGCGGTGGCGGCATTGCGGAGCGAGCCAGAGGCTCTGCTGCGCGACCTCAACTTCATGGGGTTGCTCTTCGAGTCGATGGCGATACGAGACCTGAGGATCTACGGGCAGGCCGTCGACGGCGAGGTCGCGTACTACCAGGACAGCAGCACCCTGGAGGTGGACGCGATAGTCCAGGCTGGGAGCTCCTGGGGCGCTTTTGAGATCAAGCTCGGAGGCGAGAGGAGGATCGAGGAGGGCGCGGCGACCCTGACCAGATTCACAGAACGCATCGATATGTCGAAGTCGGGCGATCCAGCCGTGCTGGCGATCATCGTGGGAACCGGCTACGGATATACCCGCGAGGACGGGATTCACGTCATCCCGGTCGGGTGCCTTGGCCCATAGCCTCCTCGGGCGCCAGCAGGAAGACGTCGGCCGTCATGTTGGGCTCCACGTGGACCTCACTCATGAAGGCGACGACGTCGCGGCCGGTGGCCTGCTCGACGATCGCGGTGAACTCGTCCTCCATCGCGGCCTGCAGGCTGCGGCGCAGGACGGCGACCGTCTCCCCCCGGCCGCTGGCGATCAGCGTCTCCTCGACCTTGGTGAAGCCCTCCCAGAGGAAGGCGACGACGGCGTCGCCCATGTAATAGGTCTTGGCCGCGGTCGGGCCCTTGCCGTAGGAGCGGGTGTGGAGGGCGACCAGGCCGTCGGTGATCGCCGCCAGGACCTCTCCCACGGTGCGCTCGCCGTCCACGGTGGCCATCCCTAGCGCCCGCCCTCGGGCTGCGCTACAGTGGAGCGGTCCGGCCGAAAAGCGGGCCAGCGCGAACACCCTGAGCAGCAGGACTGATCGGGTGGCGAGGGTTCTGAAGGGCCAGCGCCCACCGAGCGGATTTCGTGCCTGGAGCGATCACCGGTTGGTGCGACTTCGGTCGCAGCACCGACCTTGCTCCTGCTCGACCTCGATCTCGGGTCCGGTGAGGGGCAACCGCTCCAAGCCGAATCGAGGTTCCGCAAATGGCTACAGAGGAAGTCTCTCAACGCCGGGCGAGCTCGCCGCTGGTCGAGTTCTCCAACACGATGGTCGCGCTGCACCGCGAGCACTTCGGCCGTGGGCCGGCCGCCGCGCGCGCCTACATCGCCGACGGGTTCGCGATCTGCGTGCTCACCGACGTCTACACCAAGGTCGAGCAGACCCTGATCGAGGCGGGCCGCCTCGACCACGTCCGCGACACGCGCCTGCTGCACCAGGAAAGCCTGGAAGAGGAGTACAAGAGCGCCGCCGAAGAGGCATTGGGACGGCGGGTGATCGCCTTCGTCAGCGCGACGCACGCCGAGCCCGACGTCGAGATCGAGGTCTACCTGCTCGGCGAGCCGATCGACTCCTCCGCGCAGGACGAAGCCAGCGGCGAGAGCCGCGCCGCCGCGGTAGCGGATTAGGTAGTCGTCAGTCGGCAAGCAGCATCTCGACCTGTGACGAGTTGTCGACGGGGGGCGCGAGGAGGAAGATCTCCGTCCCCCAGGGGCGCTCGGGGTCGAGCGCCACGCGGCTGACGAACGCTTCCACGCGGCGGCCGGTGGCGCGTTCGACGATCGCCTCGTAGACGGGCTGGATCGCCTGCGAGAACTCCTCGCGGGTCCGGCGCACCGCGGCGCGATGGCCGCTCTGGACCATCTCTTCTTCGGCAGGCGTCAGCTCGACGTCCATCACCACGGCTACGAACGTCTCCTCGATTCCGACTTGGAGGTTCGTGGCCGGGCGCCCGTACGCCTCCTCGTGGACGCGCGTCACCTCACGGACCAACTCGTCTTCAACCGGGTCCAGCGACGGCCAGCTTTTTCCCACCTGACCCCAAAACCTTCCTCCGCTGCCCTTTTGGGGAAGGATAGCGCCGGATCGGGGCGGGGTCGAATCGGGTGCGGCTCGGCGGCGACGCCGGCGAGCTGAAGCTGGTGGCAAGATAGTGCTTCATAGTGCACTAACTCACGCTACACTTCGATGATGGCGACGCGACTGGTGGACCGGAAGCAGGAGCTGGAACGACTGCGAGAGGCGATCGAGAGGCCTCCCCAGCTGGTCGTCATGCGCGGCCGGCGACGAGTGGGCAAGAGCTTCCTGCTCGCCCACGCGCTGTCCCACCGCGGGGGCGTGTTCTTCCAGGCGGACGAGCAGACCGAGCGCGCCCACCTCGATCTCTTCGCCGATGAGGTCGCGCGCCTGCCCGGCCTTCGCCTGCCGCTGCGTTTCGAGTCCTGGGATTCGGCCCTGGAGACGCTCGCCGAGTTGGCCCGGGAGCAACCGCTCACGGTGGTCCTCGACGAGTTCCAATGGATGAAGGCGGCGCAGCCCGCTCTCGACTCCATCGTCCAGCGCCACTGGGATCGCTGGCAGCGGGAGGGCACGCCGGTGACCCTGATCCTCAGCGGCAGCGCCCTGCGGCTGATGGAGCAGCTGCTCGAGCCGGGGGCGGCGCTCTACGGGCGAGCCGACTATCGCCCGCTGCTTTCGCCACTCGACTTCCGAGACGCCTCCGGCTTCGCCGCAGGCGGACTCGACCCCGAGCAGAAGCTGCGCCGCTTCGCCGTCCTCGGCGGGACGCCCCAGTACCAGGTCTGGGCCGGAGAGGGCGCGCTCGATGAGTTGATCGCCGAGCGGGTTCTCAGGAAGGGCGAGTCCCTCTACGAGGAGCCGCTGCACCTGCTGCGCGAGGAGCAGGAGATCCGCGACCCGGCGACCTACTTCGGCATCGTCCGTGCGATCGCCACCGGGCGGACTCGCGTCAACGAGATCTCGAACGCGACGCAGGTCCCGACCCCAAACCTGGTGAAGATGCTCAGCCGCCTCGAGACGCTCGGCTACATCGAAGCTCGCGCCCCCCTCGGCCACAGGGGCCCAGAGGCCCGCCGCTCGAGCTACCGCCTCACCGATCCCTTCTTCAGGTTCTGGTTCCGCTTCGTCTTCCCCAACCGAAGCCTGCTGGAGCGCGGTCGCGTGAAGGAGGTGCTGAAGACCGTCGAGCGCAATCTCGACACCTTCATGGGAAGGGCATTCGAGGACTGTTGCCGCGACTGGGCCGGCCGCTTCGCGGGCGATGCCCTTCCGGCATCGCAGCAGCTCGGCTGCTGGTGGTCGCGAGACGGGCGGACCGAGATCGACATCGTCGGCGTGTCCCGTGTCCGTTACGACCTGCTGGCCTCCTGCAAGTGGGACCGGAAGGCGCCGAGCACGGTCCTGAGCCAGCTGCTCGCGCACCGGGGCGCCGTCGGCCGAGCCGACGCCGCCCAACTCGCCATCTTCGCTCGCGGCTTCGCGCCGGAGCTCGAGCGGCGGTCGAAGAAACAGGGAGTCACCCTGATCGGGGTCGACCGCCTCTTCGAGTAGAGACTGCCTGGCTGCGCAGGGCGGGGCAGTGCATTAAATCCTTGATTTAGGGGTGTTTCTTAGCAAGTTAATGCTAATATCTGCTATTCATTGCTGAGCGACCTCCAGATCGCGCGCTTCAACCCCTGGTGGACCACCGCCGGCTGGGAGGCCGACGACGTCCACCTGCGCCGGCTGGAAGCCGGTGGGGTGCGGTTCGCCACCCCACAGGTCGACGGGATCGACCTCGCGGCGGCCGCTGTCCACGTCCTGCGAGGGCCGCGCCAGGTGGGCAAGTCGACCGACCTGAAGCTGCTCGTCCGCCGCGCGCTGGCAGCCGGCGCCGAGCCGCGGGCGGTCGTCTACCTCTCCCTCGACCTGCTGGAGGACCAGCCTCCCGCGGCGCTGGTCGAAGCGGTCAACCGCGCCCTCGAGCTTGCCGGACGGGCAAGCGAGAGACGCCTGATCCTGCTCGACGAGGTGACCGCGGCCGAGCGCTGGCAGACCGCGGTCAAGGCGCTCTGGGACGAAGGGCGAATCGATCGCGACGTGGTGGTCTGCACCGGCTCTTCCGCCGCCGACCTGGCCGAGGGCAGCGCCGAGCGACTGCCCGGGCGGCGCGGTGCCGGGAAAGACCTCCTCGTCCTGCCGCAGGACTTCGCGTCCTTCGCCCGCGCCCAGGACGGTGGGGTCCCGCCCGGCCTCGGCCTAACGGTCGCCGAGATCGTCAGCGCCGACGGCCAGGTGGCGCTGCGCGCGGCACGAATCCACCTACCGGCTCTGCGGCGAGCGCTGGAGCGCTACCTGCTGTTCGGGGGCCTGCCGGCGGCGGTCGCCGAGGCTGCGGGGGGTCGAGCCGAGCCGAGCGAGGAGGTACAGCGGGTTCTCTGGGACTCGCTGGTCAGGGAGGTGCAGCGGCGGGGCGCCTCGATCCCAGCCGCGCAGGCGCTGCTGGAGCGGATCATGCGCTCGCTCGGGTCGAAGCTGAGCTGGTCGAAGCTGGCCCGCGAGATGGCCGTGCCGCTCGGCCGCCCGCGCCGCGGCGGCGACCGTCGCAGCGACCCTCGCACGGTGCAGAGCTACGTCGAGCTGCTCGCCGCCGACTACTTCGCGCTCGTCCTCTACTTCTGGAAGCAGGACTCCGGCAGCGGGGACGTCGCCAAGGACAAGAAGGTCTACTTCGGCGACCCACTGCTGCAGACGATCGTCGCCAACCGGGTCGGCCTGGCGCGCAACGCCCACGCCGAGGTGGAGAACGCCGTGGCCCTAGCCCTGTACAGGCGCTATGAGCCGCTGGAACGCCGGGCCGAGAACATGGTCGCGCCCGAGCGCCTGCACGTCTGGGGCACCCGGCGGGGCGGTGAGGTCGACTTCGTCTGCGGCCCGCGCGAGCGGATCGAGGCGGTCGAGGTCGCCGACTGGGCCTCTCTCGACCGGCGCTGGGCAACCGGGCCGGCGCGGACCCTGCCTGGCAGGCCTTCGCTGGTGGCCAACCGCGACGAGCTCGACTTCGGCGGGGCTGCGAACCTCGTCCCGGCGGCCCTGCTTCTGTGGGCTCTCTCGGGTTGATCCGACGCGGCGGCCGGTCGCGGCCTCGAAGGCGTTAGGGAAACGTGGAGCCGATCAGGTGTCGAGCCCTGGGATCGGGTCGATCGGCAGCTCGCCGTAGATGGCTTCCAGCTCGGTGAGGTCCATCCGATCCTGAGGGCGACCGGCGAGGCGCTTGAAACCGACGACGCTTGGCAGGGCGGCGAAGCGGACCACCTGCCCGTCCCACTCGATCGTGTCGGCACGGGCGGCAACGGTGTCGTAGTCGAGCGGCGGCAGGCCACCGCGCATGATGTCGATGATGCCGTGGCGACTATTGACACGCAGACTGTCCGCCTCGGCGATGTCTTCGAGGACCAGAGCCTTGTCGTCGCGAAATCGCCTGCCTTCGATGCGCTGGAGAAATCGCAACACGGCGGCGTCAGCTTCGGGGCCGTCGGGCACCAGCAGGTCGGAGTCCTTGGTGGCACGCACAAAACCGTGGAAGATGACGCTGAAGCCGCCGATGACGACGTGCTCCAAACCCACCGCGCTGGCGTCGATGACGACGCCAGCCAGGTCAGGACCAGAGAGCTCGTCTTGGGGCATGACCCGACCTCACGGATGCGACGAGCAGCGAGACCGCCTGCTGGGAGAGCTTTTGGCCCTGTTCGATCCGCTGGGTCGGCGTCAGCGCCATGTTGGAGGCGCGCAGCTGCTCTGCCTCTTCGCGGTTGAGCGCAGCCCACTCGGCCTCGTTGCCCGGGGCGAGGAGCGACTTTGCTCGTGGGGTGGCCATCTACGCAGATGGTACGCCAGAACGGCCCCACCCGAGCCCTCCAGGGGGCTAACGCTTGACCGACCTCGCGTGCCGCCTATGCCGCTTGTGCTTGCGCGGCTTGTGCTTGCACTTCACCGCCAGCACCGGCTTGGAGGCGAATTCTTTGCCGTTCTGCCCGGCGAAGTGGACCCTTGCGCGGTTCTTGCGCAGACAGAGGTTGGTCGAGTTGACGAACAGGCCCTTGGAGCCGCCGGCCAGTTCGAGGTCGAAGCTGGTCACCGGAGCGTCCGGTGCGGCAGCGAAGGTCGTGCGCAGCTGGCCTTTGACCGAGTCGACGTTGCCGACCAGGTCGAAGTCGACCTGGTTGTTGTGCAGGGCCGCGACGACGTCGGGGAGCTGGCGTTCTGGGTTGGAGCGCAGCATCACCGGGCCTTCGAGCGGTTCGGAGAGGATCGGCGTCACCGCTCGTGCGCGGCCGTAGATAGAGCCAGCCGGGCATGAGGCGCCGTTGCCGGCGCCTTCTTTGAACTGCACGCGGGTGCAGATGTTGTTGAAGTGGGCGTTCTCGATGAACTCCGAGTGGGGAAGCAGGACCGAGGCGTGGTCGATGCCGGCTTCGCCGATCCCGTTCATCTGCAGGTGCGATACGAGCTTGGGGTGGGCGCCTCGCTTGGTGCCGCCGATCAGGCGGAAGGAGAGCAGCGGTTTGAAGCTGAGCGCGGCGCAATCGGCGGCCTGGAAGCGAGAGGCGACCGTGACCGGGTTGTCGTCTGCTTCGGAGACGAAGTCCAACCCCGAGCCCAGGACCGTGCTCGCTGTGGAGGTCGGCGAGCAGTCGGTCGGGTTGAGGACGAATTCGGGCCTGTCGACGTAGGCGCGGATGTCCCTGAGGTGGACCGGGATGCCCCTGATGATGTGGGGGATCGGGTCTGAGCCCGTCGAGTCGATGAAGACTTCCGCCGTTTCGGGGTTGATCTGGAAGGCCTCCCTGATCACCACGGTGCCGATGTCGAAGGGGCCGACCACGCCGGCGGTGATCGCCACCATCGAGAGCGGCGAGCCGTTATAGGGGCCGGCGAGGTAGACCTTGCCGGGGGCGTAGGTCAATGAGGGGCCGACGCCCGCTCCGGCCAATGTGCGGCCGATCTGGCTTGCCGCCGGGCAGGAGGGGCTGTCGAGCTCTTCCTGCCCCCCATGCGGGCCTGTCCTCGCCTTGGCCGCTTCGATCGCCGCGTCGGGGCAGTAGGGAATCCCCGCCAGCTTGCCGCTCACCCCCGGCGGCAGCTTGATCGAGAAGTGGGTGATCTCCTGTTCTGAGTCGCTTCGGTGCAGCCGCAGGTAGAAGGGGCTGAAGCTGCCCGCCCGGTTGTTGATCGTGCCCGCGTTGAGGCCCGGTTTGAAGGGCGGCAAGCCGCCCGAGGGGCAGGGGCCTTCGTTCGGCCCGGTGATGATCTGGAAGGCCGATTTGCGCACGAGCGGCGGCGCGCCCGAGGAGGGGTAGAGCAGCGCTTCGGCGTTGTAGACGCCGCAGGCCTGCGGCGTCGTGAGCGGGGAGCGGGCACCCTCGCGGAAGTGCAGCTTGAAGTGGCTGAAGGGCAGTTCGGGCAGGCCTTCGGCGACCGTCGTCAATTGCCCCGTCACCGGGTCGGGTTCCACCTTCAGGGCCTGCTTTACCGAGATTCCCAGTTCGCGGTTCTGCAGCACGACGTAGAGGGCGAGCAGAGAGTTGTCGGCGTAGTTCTCATAGGGCTTGGCGATGAACAGCGAGCCCTTGACCGCTTCGTCCAGCAGCGGCGTTTCGACTTCGACCGTGCCGATCTTGGAGCCGTTGGGGCAGCCTTCGCCCGTTTCGGAGAAGGCGCTCTCGCGGTCCAGGTCGGCCATCGTGCAGACCTCGAGCCCTTCGGCCAGCGAGGGGTTGGCCGACATCCCTTCGGGCAGAGTGACGACCGCTTTGCTGATGTCAGAGTTGGAAAACCCTTCGGGGTTGAGCAGGCCCTCGTTCTGGACGTCCAGGGAGAAGTCCAGCCCGGTCGGGCTGGAGGCCGCCTTGGAGGTCGGCACCGCCCCGATCGAGGGGTTGAAGTTGAGGCTGCCGCAGCCGATGAAGCCGAGCGGGTTGCCGCTTTCGTCGTGGGTTTCGACCGAGCCGATAAGCCAGTTGGGGTCGGAGAGGTCGGGCCAGCCGTTGAAGAGCTTGGCACCGGGATCGGCCCAGGCGTCGGCCATCCAGGTCGTCGCCAGCGGGCCCCGACAGGCGCGCGGCACGGTGAGGAAGGCGACCTCGGGGGTCCCTGCCGGGCAGTCTCCGGGCATGTCGCCGGTGTTTGGGTCGACGGATTCGCCGGTGGGAAGGTCGATGCAGTTTCCCCGCAACGAGTCGTGCGCCGGGGAGGCCGGGTCCCCCCAGAGCGTCAGCTTCGAGCCGAGGAAGCGCAGGATCTGGCTGATATTGGTCGGCCCGCCGACCACGTTGTAGGGGGGGGATTCGTTGAGGCCAAGTTCGATCGTCACCGGCACGGAAGTGATCCAGAAGCCGAGCTTGGCTGCCCTGCCGGGTGGCGGCTCGAGATTGTAGACGGGGGCGTAGTAGGTGCCGACGACTTCCTGGGCGGCGATCGTGACCGCGATCGTCCCCACCGCCGCGGTTACCGAGCAGCTGGGCACAGGGTAAGTCGAGTGACCGCTTTCGCGGACAAACACTTTGGTAATGAAGTCGGCGGTGGAGCAGCGTGGCACCGCGACCGGGTTGCCGACGAAACCGGGGATCTGAGAGACGATCAGGTCCTTTGCCTGCTCGTCGACGTTTTCCCCGCCTTTTCCGGTCGGGAAGGAGTTGAAATGCAGCGAGGTGTTCATCGCGAAGGGGTGGGCGCCCGCCTGGCTCACGCTTTCCCCTTCGGGCCCGGTGAAGGTGACGTCGAATTCGGTCAGGCCGAATTCGGCTTGCGCCGGAGACGCCGCCGCGAGCAGCGACGCCGTAGCGAGGATGAGGGTCAGTATCCGCTTCATCGTCCCGCCCTCCGGCTGTTGTGCGCTCGGCGCCTGTGCAAGCGCTTGCGGTGCTTCTTGGCGTGGCGCATGTGCCTTCTCACGCACCTGCCGTGGCGCTTGACCTTGCCTTTGGCGCAGTGCCGCGGCTTTTTGGCAACCGGCGCTTCTTCGTGCACGTTGCCCGCCCCTTCGAAGCTTTCCGAAGCCGGCGTCGGGTCGTTCGGCGCTTCGGGCGCGCTCTGGCAGGCTTCGCCTTCGCAGGCCGCCGCCGGCGTCGCCGGCGGCGGGAAGCCGCCGCCCTCGCGCGCATCGTAGATGTCGATCAAGCCGAGGTCCTGCGGAACGAGGCTGGATACCGTGGTGAAGAAGACGTCCCGCCCGTCGGCGGAGGCGTCGACGAAACTCGAGTCCTTCGCGCTCTGCCCAGTGGAGATCAGGTCCACGCAACCCCCCTGTGCATTCGAATATGTGGAGTCTGCTTCGTCGCAGCCGCCGGTCCCCAGCCGCTCCCACTCATAGACATCGATCTTGCCGTTGGTATCGCGCGGTACCAGCGGCTCTGTGCTTTCGAAGAACAGGCGCGAGCCGTCTTCTGAAAGCACCCGCGAGGCGTAGAGGGTGGTCGCAAAGCGCGGAAGCCGACCCGCAAACCAGTAGGCTTTAGATCCAGCGTCTATGCCCTGGCCCGTCGGCCGCCCCCCGCTTGGACTGCACGATGCGCAGATCAACTCGTTGGCTTTGGCGTCATAGAGGAAGACCTCGGCGTCGGCTTCCCCGCTCGCCGCGTCGGTGTTGTCATAGCCGCTCAGCGGCGCGCTCGACATAAAGGCCGCGTGCAGGCCGTCGGGGCTGACCCGGGCGTTGCGCAACCACGAGTACTGGGCGGCCAGCGAGGTGACGTTTGGCCTGGGCAGGGCGTCTCCGCTCATCACGGTCCCGATGAAGCGGTCGACGCCGCCTCCTTCTCCCGCTTCATGGAAGTAGAGATTGGGCTTTCCTTTGGCTGCTTTCTGCCCAGCCTCGTTGGCTTCTTCGCCAGTCAGGATCTCTTCGGAGAGAAAGTAGACCCGTGCGTCGTTGTCGCCGGCGCCCAGCACCCCCAGCGTCCGGCCCGCGATCTTGGTCGCTACTTCGCTTTCGACGTCGAACTCGTAGAGGCTTCCGCCGGTTTCGAAGATCGCCCGCGAGCCGTCCCCGGCGCCCGCCCAGAAGAAGGAGGCGTTGCTCCCCTCTTTCGCTTCCGCTTTCGCCGAGACCCTGATCGCGCAGGCCTTGTCCGCTTCGGTGCACTCGCTGGAGCTCCAGAGCGCCACCCCGATTCCTCCCCTGGTCGGCCCCGCCGAAAGCGTCAGCTCGAAGACACCCGCTTTGGGTTCTTCGACTTTGACGATCGTCGTGCCCGTCGGCAGGCTCGCGCCCGCGGATATCTCCTGTCCGGCCGCGAAGGCACCGGCTTCGGCCACCGCGTTGGCGACGACCGACGACGCGATCCCTTCCAGCGCTGCCCCGGTCTTGACTTTTGTCGCTGCTTTGGAGAGCGTCAGCTTGTAGAGGGGCTTGCCTTCTTCTTCGCCTTCGCCTTCGATTTTGGCGATAGTCGTTCCGGCCGCGATCCCTTCCGGACCGGTTATTGCCTGACCTGCGACGAAGCTCCCACTGCTCACCTTCACTTTTTTCACCGTCGTCGTCGCGTTCAGGTTGCCCGTCGCCGCCACTGGCCCGACAAGGTCGCCGTGGCCGCTCGCCTGCCCGTGCAAATGGGCGCTGTCGGGCGCACTGGGGTTCTCGCGCAGGTAGATCGGCCCTTCGGAACTGGATGCGCTGCCACTCCAAAACAGCTTCTTCCCGTCCGCCGAGAGCGCTCCCACGACACTCCCGTATCTCGTCAGGCGAAAGCCGGTATCTGCCCCCGTCCCCGCCTGACAGTTCAGGCCGTAGGGTTCCCCGCTCGGCAGGATGCAGGCGTAGCGCAGCGGCTGTCCAGCCGCTTTCGTGTAGAGGCGCTTGCTGCAAGCCCACGATGGCGCTTCGCAGCCTTCCGGCTGCGCCGGCGCCGCTGTCCCTTCCAGGCTGTCGCGCGCCGAGAACGCCGCCACCTGCCCGTCGGCCGAGAACCCCTGCGCTTCCACACCGTAGGTGCCATTGAATTCAGGGAAGGTCTGCGGGCGCCCGGTCGAGATCGCTTCGTAGCCCTGGTCCCCGCAGAGGGCGTCGCTGCGCCGGTAGAGGTTGAAGTAGCCGGGGGGGGCGCCTTCGGCGAGAACCGGCTCCGCGAAGGGCACGATCCAGGCTTCGCAGAGGTCCGCCGAGAAGGCCTTGAACTCGAAGTCGAATTCAGCCGCCCCTTTGATCGATTCCCCCTGCGGCGGGGTGATCGCGTGCGTCTGCCAGCCCATCCCGGGATCGCGCGCCGCGATGTACTGGGTGGTCAAAGAGGCCGAGGCTGCATCGCCGAAGGCTCGGGAGGATCCATAGGTGAGCGCCTCCCCCGAGGCGGCGCTCTGGTTCAACACCGCCGGTTGGACACTTGCTTCCTGCAGCAGCACGGCGATGTCGCCGCCTTCCTTGTCGACCGGGCTGACCATCTCGTAGGCACGGCAGTCGGGCAGCTGGGCGGAGAAGCCGACGCGGAGCGCTTCGTTCTCGGGGCAGGGCTTCGGCCCACCACCGATCGCAAAGGTCCTGAAGGTCTTGGCTTTGCTGAGGCGCGCACCTTCGATCAGCGGATCGGTCACCGCCAGGCGGTAGTGGTAGAGGGTGGCCGGCTGCAGCGGGTAGAGGCTCGCGCTGCGCCTGGTCGGGGCTTCGGCGGAACCAAAGTCGACCGCGATCCTGCTCGCCTCCCCGAAGCCGCTTTCCTGGTACGTCGCGTCGTCGACGTATTCGAATTCGCCCGTCGCGGGGATGCCGAGCGGGTTGACGCGGCCGCCCAGGGTCGCCGTGTCGGCGCCCACCCCCGCCGCGTACGTGTCTTCGATTTCCAAAGGCGCCTTGGTCGTGAAGGACCCTTCCGCCGTGCCTTCGCCTTTGCCCGTCGGGTTGTCTTCGTTAGTGGCGATCAGCCGGAAGCGGTAGGTGGTTTCCGGCGTCAGGCACTTGCCTTCTTCGATCAGCTGTTTGCTCGCTTCCGGACAGCCAACCAGGACTTCGGCCAAATTCATCTTGAACTGCTTGCCTTCGCCCACTTTCAGCGAGGCTGCTTCGGTCGTCTGCGTCGCCAGGCTGCCGAAGCCGGCTTCTTCGTAGCTCTCTTGGTCGACGTATTGGGCATGCACCTCGGTCGCCTCGCCCTCCGGGTTGGCTTCGCCGAGGATCGTCGCCCGCACGTTGCCCACCGGCTTGGCCCCGAGCCGCCCCGTCTGGCGATTGACGATCGGACCAGCAGGAGGGAAGCCGAGGTGATTGATTCCGAGGTTGGCGGCGAAGATCTCACCCTCGGCATCGTGATGGAACGCCAGGCCGAAGTAACGTTCCGAACGTCCAAATTTGTTGAATATTGTCTGGTTGTAACCGAAGGCCCTGACTGGTTCGCAGGACGAGTTGAGCTCGGTTATCTGTGGGTTGCCCCCCGCTTCACCGAGTTCGACATTCCGGCCTTCGTTCTCGGCGAGGAAAAGGTTGCCAGAGGAATCGACGGCAATGCCATTGATTTCGACATTGCTCTCACCGCTGCAAAGCGCCGTTCCGCCCGCCGTGTACTTGCGCAGAGCGTTAGCCCCCCCTTCGCTGGCGAGATAGATTTCGCCGGCGGGACCGATCGCGAACGTGTTTCGAGCAACCGGGCCACAGGGAGGTTCGGACACGAGAAAGGATTCGATCGGTTTCCCGGCCGCCGAGAACTTCTGCACCCGATTTTCAAATTCGTTTGCGTATTCAGTGCCCAAAAGTCCTTCGTAGGGACAGTGTTTGCCTGCGTTGCCGTTAAATTTCGAGTCGACCACGTTCACGCTGCCGGCGCTGTCGACCGCGATCCCCTTGATCACATCGAAGAGCCCCCACGCACCCGGCGATTCGACCCCTTTCTGACAGGTGCTGGCCGCCGTGCAGGTCTCGAATTTTTCGGCGCCGGTGTCGACACCCGTGCCGAAGGAGAAGAGGAAGGTCCCGTCGGCTTCGAAGGCGTCAACGCGGCGGTTGCTGTCGCCAGCCGAACTTGAAACGTAGATACGATGCCGCGAGGGGCTGGCAGCAGCGTTGTCGACGGCGACGAGCGAGGCCCGGAAGAGCTGCCCGGCGCCCGCTCCGGCGATCCCTTTCTGGCAGCCGCTCGCCGTCGTGCAGGTCTCGAATTTAGCGGCGCCGGTGTCGACGCCCCAGCCGAAGGCGAAGAGGAAGGTCCCATCGGCTTCGAAGGCGTCGACGCGGTTGTTGTCTTCGTCGGCGACGTAGACATGGCCGGTTTCGTCATCGGTGGCGATGCCTTCGATTCCCGTCCCGCACTGCCCGGCGCCTTCGCCTTCGGGACAGAAGGTGAATTCGGCCGAGGCAAGCGAGGGCACGAACAAGAGCGCCGCTACCGCTGCCAACAGCGCCAGCAATCCAAGCCTCGCCAGCCTCCCGCGCCCAGCTCCCATGTCCCGTTCCTCTCCGTGCATCAGTCCCGTTTGTCCTTCTGGTGTGAGCCTTGGCCGCGGGGGCCCCTGGCGCCCCCGCGGCTTTGGCTTGCTTCTCGTTACTCGTGCTGCTTTTGGTCGCTCCTATTCGAGTTCGTTGAACGTGGCGACGACTTCCTTGCTTTCGCTCATTTCGACCAGGCAGATGGCGCCTTCTTCTTCGAAGCCGGTGCAACCGGACCATTCGACCGCTGCCGAGCCTGGGGCCGAGATCGCTTTCAATTTCACGGTCTTGCCTGGCTTGGGTTTGGGCAGTGAGATCGGGCCCTGGTAGACGACCGAGGTCGAGGTGCAGAGGAATTCGCAGCCGAGGCCGCCGGTTCCCTTGACCGTGCCGAAGCCGGTGCCTTCGCCCTTGGAGACGGTCAGCGTCGCTTCGGATTCTTCCTTCAGCACCTTGCTGGTTTTCGAGAAGACGGCTTTGATCGTTTCGTCTTTGTCCATGCCGACGACGCAGATTTCGGCGGTGGAGCCGTCGCAGTCGCCGCCTTCGATGGCGTTTTCCCATTCGACGAACGTCGTTTCGGAGCCGGGCTTCTCCTTCAGGGCGATTTCCGCGCCTTCGGGCATGTTGGCGACGGCCTGGGTGCAGGCCGGGCCGCACTTGACGCCCTTGGGCTTGGAGGAGACCGCGCCGTTGCCCGAGCTGTAGGCCTTGTTGACCGTCAGCACTTTGTTGGGCAGCGCTTCGTATTCGGCGGAGACCGTGTGGTCTTCGTCCATTTCGACCACGCAGTTGCCTTCCACTTCGGAATCGCAGCCGACCCAGCCGATGAAGGCGGAGCCGAAGGCCGGGGCCTGTTTGAGGGTCACCGTCTTACCCGGTTTGATTTTCGGTTCTTCGCCGGTCGGGCCCTGGTAGAGGACCGTGGTCGAGGTGCACTGGGCTTCGCAGCCGAGGCCACCCGTGCCCTTGACCGTGCCCTGGCCGGAGCTTTCGCCCTTGTTCACGGTCAGCGCCTCAGCCGGTTCTAGGGCCTTGGAGGTCCCGGTGAACACGGCGCCGACTTCTTCGTCTTCGGCCATCGGGATCGTGCATTCGAGGCCTTCGACCCCGGCGCAGGCTCCCGTCCATTCGACGAAGGTCGAGGTCGTCGTCGGCTTTGCTTTGAGCAGAACCGGCGTTGCCTTGTACATGGAGGCGACTGCTTCAGAGCAGGCCGGGCCGCACTTGATCCCCTTCGGCTTGGATGAGACCGAGCCGGCTCCCGTGCCCGCGGCGGGGCTGGGGGACTTGGTCACCGTCAGGGTGCGGAGGTTGGTGGGGCCGGAGGGTTCTTCTGGGCAGGTTGGTGCTTTGGAGCCTTCTTGGCATTCGCTGAACACCGCCGTGACTTCGAATTCGTTGGGTTCGCCTTCGAGACCGGCCGGGGCACAGGCTTCATATCCCGTTTCCCCTTCGCTCGCTTCGCAATACGAGTTGAAGAGACCGCCTTTTTCGACGATCCAGCCGGCGAATTCGGAGCCGAAGTCGGCAACCGCATGGACGGTCTCGGTTTCAAATCCTTCTTCGTTGGTCAGCGTGTTTTCGCAGACGCCACTCGTCGCTTCGGTTTCGGCGTTGTAGCTGCATTCCATTGGCGGCGAGCCTTCATAGAGACCGGCGAATTCGGGGTCCACAAACCCGAGTCCTTCGACGCTGCTGACTTCGCCGCTGCCGGAGCCTTCGATATTGACCTTCAGCGTTCCCGCGAAGGCCTGAGTCGCCGGGATCAGGAGCAGTACCCCCACCGTGGCGAGCAAGATTGTCAAACGTCTCACGTAGCTCTCTCCTTTTGCTTGAGCCCCCTGCCGGGCCGCTTCCCCGCGGTCCTGGGCGACTCGCTTTTCCCTGTGCGGGCGGATCGAGAACCCATCCCGATCCGTCCGGTCGATTGCGTGATGAAGCCCTGGCCTCCCGAGGAGGTCAGGGCTGAGGAAGTTCGTATGGGGATCGCCGCCGCTTGGGCGGGCGATGCGGAGAGGGTGGCGCGAGAGGGAAAACGGCAAGGCAAAACGGCAGAGCCTCGCCTGCGGCACGAGTTCGGTCGCGCCTCTGGCTGCTTCGCCTTGTACCTCAATTTTCTCCCCTCCGCTGCTGCCGTGCCGTTCCCCAGTGGGGCCCTGGCCTGACCTCAGCCGAATCGGTATCCCTTGTATTTCCCTGCCCGCCTAAAGGCCGGCGGGCCGATCGGTCAACCGAGTGGATACTCGTGTTTACCGATTGCCAGGAGGGTAGATACTCGCGTTTCTTTTGTCAAGGGGGATCGGCGCCGAAGTCTTCTGGCAGTCGATGTGAGGCCTGTGGTGACGCCTCCGAACGCCAGCGTAGAGCAGTGCATATCCTTGCAATTCTTTAGAGAAGATATAGAATTGCAAGGATGTTCAGACGAAGAATCGCCTCGGAGGTCGTCGCCCTGCTGGAGCACTCGCCCGCAGTGGTGCTGACTGGGCCACGGCAATCTGGCAAGACGACGCTGGCCCTGGCAGTGGCCGGGGGGCGCAAGGCGACCTACCTCGACCTGGAGTCCGAGGCCGACCGGGCGCGACTGGCCGAACCGCAGCTCTACTTCTCCGACCACGCCGACGAACTGGTCATCCTCGACGAGATTCACCGCGCCCCCGGCATCTTCGAAGCGCTGCGCGGCACGATCGACCAAGGCAGGCGAGAGGGCAAGGGGGCCGGCCGGTTCCTGCTGCTGGGCTCCGCCGCGATCGACCTGCTCGCCCAGGGCGGCGAGACGCTGGCGGGGCGGGTCTCCTTCGTGGAGTTGGCGCCCTTCGACATCACCGAGGTCGGCGCCCACGAGCTCGACCGGCTCTGGATACGCGGTGGCTTTCCGGAGGGCTTCCTGGCGAAAAGCGAGGAGGCGAGCTTGCGCTGGCGGCGCGACTTCATCCGCACCTACCTGGAGCGTGACATTCCCCAGCTCGGGCCTCGCATTCCGGCGGAGACGTTGCGGCGGCTGTGGACGATGCTCGCCCACGGCCAGGGCGGCCTGCTCAACGCGGCACAACTCGCCCGCGGACTTGGGGTGAGCGGCGCAACCGTCGGCCACTACCTCGACCTCATGGTCGACCTCCTGCTGGTGCGCCGGCTGGCGCCGCGGCTGGCCAACGCCGGCAAGCGACTGGTCCGCTCGCCGAAGGTGTACGTGCGCGACAGCGGGCTCGTCCACGCCCTGCTCGGCCTCTCCGACAAGGAGGCGGTGCTCGGACACCCGGTGGCGGGGACGAGCTGGGAGGGCATGGCGATCGAGAACCTCATCGCCGTCGCCGGCGAGGACGCCGAACCGAGCTTCTACCGGACCGGCGGCGGCGCCGAGGTCGACCTCGTCCTGCGCTGGGCGGACGGGCGCGAGTGGGCGGTGGAGGTGAAGCGCAGCCTGGCGCCGAAGCTCGAGCGGGGACTGCGCTCAGCCCTCGCCGACATCGAGCCGGAGCGCAGCTTCGTCGTCTATCCGGGGACCGAGCGCTTCAGGCTGGGACCGGATATCTGGGCGATCGGCCTCGCAGAGCTGTGCGAAGAGGTGGGCGAACAAAGCTAGTCGGACCTCGGCGTCCTCTCCTTCCTGCTCGATTCGGGCTCCGACCGGATCGGCGCGCTCGACTTCCAGGCCTCGGCCTCGGCCTACGTGCCGCGCGAGCGCCAGACCGCGAGCCTGGACGAGCTGGCGACGTCGGCCGAGCGGGTGGAAGCCGGGGTGCCCCTGACGCCCGACCTCGACGAAGCCCTGCTTCGCGGCAGCTCGATCGGCGGAGCACGACCGAAGGCCCTGATCGACGACGGGGATCGCGGGCTGATCGCCAAGTTCTCTTCCAGCACCGACACGATCGCCATGGTCCAGGGCGAGTACGTCGCGATGGAACTGGGACGCCGGGCCGGACTCGAGATAGCGCCGGTGACGCTCACAAGCGCCCTGGGCAAGACGGTCCTGCTGGTAGAGCGCTTCGACCGGATCGCCGGCACCGCCGAGCGAAGGGCCCTGGTCTCGGCGCTGACCATTCTCGGCCTCAACGAGCTGGCGGCCCGCTGGGCCAGCTACGCCGAGCTCGCTCAGGTCATTCGCGAGCGCTTCACCCGGCCGGCAAAGTCACTGCGCGAGCTCTTCGCGCGGATCACCTTCAACATCCTCGTCGGAAACACCGACGACCACGCTCGCAACACCGCCGCCTTCTGGGACGGCGAGGAACTCTCGCTCGCCCCGGCCTATGACATCTGCCCCCAGCTTCGCAGCGGAGGAGAGGCGGCGCAGGCGATGATCATCGGAGACGACAGCGACTCGTTCAAGCTCAGCCAGGTGGCCGGCTGCATCCAGCGTGCCCACCTCTACCAGGTGAGCAAAACGGAAGCCAGGGAAATCGTCGAGCGCCAGATCGAGGTCATCGAACGCGACTGGGGCGAGGTGTGCGATCGGGCGCAGCTCCCCGAGGCGGAACGCAAGCGCTTCTGGCGTCGCCAGTTCCTCAACCCGTTCGCGCTCGAGGGGATGTGATCCCGCGACGCCGTCAGGTAAGCCAGTTGTCGACCCGCAGGTCGGGGACGCGATCGAAGTGACGGACGTTGGCGGTGACGAGGGTGAGGTCGCGGGAGAGGGCGATCGAGGCGATGCGCAGGTCGGGCTCGTCGAGGCGGCGCCCCTCGGCCTCGAGGCGGGCGCGCAGGGAGCCGTAGACCTCGGCGGCGGCTTCGTCGAAGGGAAGGACGGTGAGGGCGTCGGCGAGGAGGTCGCGCACACGAGCACGCAGTCGATCGCTGCCGCGGCGCTCGGCGCCGTAGAGCAGCTCACCGAGGGTGATGGCGGTCGTGAACTGATCGGGGGGCGAGACCTGGGCGAGGCGGCGGATCAGTGGCAGATGCGGCTCACGGCGCATGGTCGCGCTGAGCACGTCGGTGTCGAAGCAGTACACGGCGGATCAGCCGAGGTCGGGGGCGGGCCGATCATTGCTGCCACGCCTGGCGGCGAAGATCGCGGCGACATCCTCGTCGATCCGGTCCCACTCGGCGAGGGCGCCGGCGAGGGTCGCGAGGCCGCGTGGCGGCTGAGGTCGCGCCTGCAGAGCCTCGGGCGTCGGCGGTACCAGGGCGACCGCCGGTCGGCCGCGGCGCGAGACCAGGAAGCGCTCTCCCTCGCCGACCCTGTCGACCAGCTCGGAGAAGCGACGCTTGGCCTCGGCGGTGCCGAGGCTGTCGGATTCCCCCTTCTTCAAGCCCTGGACTGTCCTCGGTGTCATCTTAGGCTCATTATGTCATAAGGACAGAATGGGCCTGGCGAAACCGCTACGTGAACTTGCTCGGTTCGAAGCGGCAGTAGTGGAATTCGAAGCCGAGCACCAGGTTGTTGGCCACGGTGGCGTTGTGCTGGAGCTTGATCACGAGCGTCTGAGCGCCGTTCTTGTCGCCGGCCTTCAGCTTCTTCGCGGTCTTCTTGAAGAGCGTGACCTCAACCTTGATCTTGCCCAGCCACTTGGTCAGCTTCGCTTCGTCTTCGCTGGGCTTCGGCACCGCGGCCAGTTCGCCGCGGGCCCGGTTCAGCGCGGCCCCGGCCTTGGCGAACTTGACGCCGGCGGCCTTCAGCTTCCCGCGCTTGACCAGCTTGCGGACGCCTTTGAGGATCCGCTTGTTGGCTTCGGTGTTGACCTTGCAGATCGGCTCGACCTGTTCCTTGTAGCTTTCGCGCGTGACTTCCTCGGCCAGCGCGAACGGCGTCGCGAGCATGCTCAGGACCAGGACAACCGCGCTGACGATGCTGAAGCTCTTCTTCCCCACCTCTGCCTTCCTCTCCTCGCTGGGCTTCTCGACCATCATTACAAACACAGCGGGTCCGTAAAGCTTCGCTACAGAACCCGATTTGGTCGACTGATCGTTTTGCCCCCGAATTCGGTGGTAAAAGCATCAGCGAAGCGGCATTGCCCTCTTTGGGGCGGAGCGGAGGGGGTGGGATTCGAACCCACGAGCGCCTTGCGACGCCAACAGTTTTCGAGACTGCCCCGTTCAACCACTCCGGCACCCCTCCGAGGCACTGCAGAGCCAAATCCTATCGACGGCGGATTTCGGGGGAACGTCGGGGGGAACGAAGCCCGATCTGAAATCCGAGCGAGCCGCTCGCCGATCAAGCGGCGCGCGCTGCCGTCGGCAGAGACGAAGACCGGCAGCCGGCTTCTCATCGGCGGCTGCTGAACTTGCGCCCCCAGACTCGTACTTCTCATGGAGTTGCTTCTCGACCGCCAAGGCGATGATTTCCTGGTCCTTGGTCACGTTGCCTTCCTTGTCCGATTGCATGAGCGGAGCGCGAAACGGCTCTTTGTGGTCGAGACAGTAGAAGTCGCCTACGTCCACACGACCGTGGGTGTCGCTGCGAGCCCGCACGGCCCTGCCGCCACAAACCGGGCATAGGAAATGCGCTTTGCTCTTGAACCGCGCAAGGCCACTCAGATACCCGCGCCGAACCGGCATCACCTCTGTGACTTCGACCATCGCTCCCATCATCGGGGACCCTAATGAGCTGAGAGCTGAGGATTCAGGATGCGAGTGCTTCCGTCCGCCGAGACAAGCACGACGGACAGGCCCTGATCGGCGGCGCGCTCGATCGCGTGGCCGGCCGAAGGGGCGTCGGCGTCGATGAAGGCGGCTTTCTCGGGATAGGGAGAGCGGCCCTCGATCGCGAGGTCGAGCGCTTCGTCCATCACCTTCGCGGCAGGAGATTGTGAGTCGTTAGTCACTGGCCTTGCCATCCTTCGATCATCTCGCGATAGCCGCTCTTGATCTCTTCGATCGCGGCTCGCATTCCGTCTCCAAGGGTACCGCGATGCAGGGGCGTTCCCGGCTGCTTGCCCGCGCTGCGGGTGTAGCGGTGCATCTCGTTGTGGCCGTGGGCGCCGTCGTAGAGGCGAATCGTCTCCGTCCTTCCTTCGATCTCGTATAGCAGCATGACCGCGTAGTCGGTGACTTCAGTGCCCTGCGTCGTGAACTCGACGCGGAGGATCGCCCAGAGCGCGTAATCCAGAGGAAGTTCGTATGCCCCACTCATCGCCCTCAGACGCTATCCAGAGCTTCGGCGCTTCCAGGGGGACGTGGGAGAAGCGAAAACGCGAACACGGAACTCAAGCGCGGCACGGCGCGGGCCGATGAGGGGGCATGCGCGACACCGAGCAGACCGCCCTTGGCCGATTCTTCGACCGACATACGTGGCTGCTGCGGGGGCTCGCGATCGTCGCGCTGGTCTGGGGCGTGGGCTACCTCACCTGGCGCATCGGCTGGAGCGGCCAGGGGGCGAGTCCGGTCGCCTTCGGGATGCTGCTGGCGACCGAGATCTACGGGATATGGGCACTGGGGACGCTGGCCTGGTTCTCCTGGTCGCGCCGGCCAGCCTCGCGGCCGGCGGCGACACCGGGGCGCAGCGTCGACGTCTACGTCTGCACCTACGACGAGCCGGCGGAGGTCGTCGCCGCCACCCTGGCCGGCTGCCGCGCCCTCACCTATCCCCACACCACATACCTGCTCGACGACGGCCGCCGCACCGAGATGGAGGAGCTGGCGCAGCTCGCCGGCGCGCGCTACCTGACCCGCCCCGACAACGAGCACGCCAAGGCGGGCAACATCAACGCCGCCCTGCCGCGCACGGACGGCGAGCTGGTCCTGATGCTCGACGCCGACCACGTGCCGATGCCGGACGCGATCGACGCGATGGTCGGCTACTTCGACGACGAGCGGATGGCCGTCGTGCAGAGCCCGCATGACTTCTTCAACCACGACTCCGTGCAGCACTACGTCGTCGGCCGGCACGAGCAGTCGCTCTTCTACCGCGTCGTCTGCCCGGGCAAGGACCGCCACGGCGCCGTCTACTGGTGCGGCTCCTCGGCGCTGATGCGCCGCGAGGCGCTGCTCGACATCGGCGGCGTCGCGACCGAGACGATCGCCGAGGACTTCCACACGACGATCCGCCTGCAGCGCCACGGCTGGCGCAGCCGCTACCACGACGAGGTGCTGGTCCAGGGCCTGGCGCCGCACGACCTCGACGGCTACCTGCTGCAGCGCGACCGCTGGGCGCGCGGCAACCTCGCCGTCTTCACCCTGCCCGAGTCCCCCCTCCGGGCGCGCGAGCTGCGGCCATTGCAGCGTCTCTCCTACTTCACCAGCCTCGCCGCCTACCTGGCGCCGCCGATGCGGCTGCTGCTGCTGGCGACGCTCGGGCTCGTGCTCTGGACCGGGGAGCTGCCGATGAAGGTGAGCGTCGTCGCCCTGGCGACGCTCTGGCTGCCCGCCGTCGCGCTCAACATCAGCGCCGGCACGGCGCTCGCCCGCGGCTACATGCGGATCGGCGAGACCGCCCACTACGAGCTGCTGACGATGGAGATCTACACGCGGGCGCTGCGCTGCGCGGTCCGCCCCGGACGCACCAAGTTCAAGGTGACGCCGAAGCAGGGCAGCGGCGACGGCGGCTGGGAGGCGGTGAGCAGGCTGCACCTGGTCCTCGCCTGCGGCGTCGTCCTGCTCGGCGGCACGGTGCTGCGCCTGCTCGACCTGGCCGGCGTCGGGCCGCTGCCCGACCTGCCCGGGATCGCAGCCGTGATCGTCCCCTTGCTCGGCCTGATCGAGCTGCGCCGGATCGGGCGCACGCTGCTCGCCGTCGGCCGCCGCCAGCAACGGCGGCTCGTCTACCGCTTCGAGGGCGACGCGCCCGCCCAGGTCTACGACGAGGATGGCTACGTCGGCGGGCGCCTAGTCGACGCCAGCGCCGCCGGCGTCGGACTCGTCCTCGACGCGCCGGTCGCGGTCGGCTCCAAGCCGTCGGTGCTGCTGATGCTGCACGACGCGGCCGGCGAGCCGCACGAGGTCGCCGCCGAGGTCGAGGTCCGCTCCTGCCGGGAGGAGGACGGCCGCCACCTGGTCGGCGCGACGATCCGCCAGATCGACCCGCAGGCGCGCATGCGCCTGATGGAGTGGTGCTACGTGGTCTGCAACCACGAGCAGCTGCGCGGCCTCCGCCCCGCCGCCCCGCGCCGCTCCCGCGACGCGATCGTCGTGCCGCTGCCGGCGCAGGTCGCCGAGCCGGCCGCGGCCTGACCGGGAGAGCAGGACTAAAAAATCGCGTAGTCGCGAACCACCTGCGGCAGCGCCCTGGTCTCATAGAGAAGGGCGAGAAGGCCGTCCTGCAGCTCACGCCCGATTCGCTGCACGTCGGCAAAGGCGGCGGAATCAGCGGAATTATCGCGAACAACGCCAGCGAGCTCCTCGCGGAATTCGGAGTCGTCCATGCGACCGACGAACTCGTCGTAGGCGCCGAAAGTCCGGGCGCCCGGTTCAATCGCGTTGTGAACGAGAAATGACTCGGCGATGCGGTCGGTGGGGAGCATGTCGAACTGCCCCTCGAGGTGGTCGCGAATGCCGCCGAGATCGTAGTGAAAGCATTCGAGGACCGGCAACAGCCCCCCGGCGAAGAGGATCTTGCGGGAAGTCCGCAGCTTGGCGTTGCGAAGGCCCCACTTCTTGGGGCCTTCATGCTCTTTGCCGGCGAAATCGACGCAGATCGTTCGCCAGTATCGGACGATGTCGTTGAGCAGGAAGCGGGGCGGGCGATAGGCCTTGACCGACTCGTCGAGGTAGCGATCAAGCAACTCGCTACGGACGGTGCGGTAGGCCTGCGCACCGGTTACCGGCACCGACTCGAGCATCAGCAGCAATCGCCTGGTGAAGTTGCTGTTGTCGTCGTCGTCAAGTCCGATGTCGTGGACGAGCCGCTCGCTGAAGACGGGCAAGCCGAAGATGCCCTGTCCCCCCGGCGAGCTGTCGAGCACGTCTGCGATCTGATCGACGGAGGGCTCCACCTCCTGCTCAGGACGCTCGGCATCGTGGACGAGAAGCATGAAGTCGTCGTCGCTCTCCGCCGTCACCTCCGCCCTCCCCCATGAGCCCATGAGGACAACCGAGACATCGGAAGAGTGAGTGAGCCCCGCGAGCCGATCGGTGCGCTCGACGAGCCCGACCTGCGTTCGCTCGCGAGCCGCGAAGAGCTGAGAAAACTCGCGATCGGCCTTTTCAGCAAGAACCTCTAGCGGGCTTGCAGCAGCGGTTGCCAATGGCTTATTAGGTCAAGCCGCGCGGAGGAGCCTCAAAGATCCAGGGAACGTCGAGACAGCGCTCGAGCGTCGGCCGAAAGAGGGCTTCGTGCTCGGCGGTGAGCGGCACGTGGTGGAGATCCTTGGAGAGGGAGCTGAGGTGGACATGGCGCAGCCGCGCCCCGAAGCCCTCAAGAAGCTCCCCAGCCACCGCCATGGCGGGATCGACTGACCAAGAATGGGGAACGTCAAAGCAAAAGCCAGCCTCAGGAAGCTCGGCGAAAAGCGGCTCCAGCTCCTGTCTGGTCCGCCCCAGATCCTTGCGGGAGTCCATGTTCTCGATCAAGAGCTTGTGCCCGAGAGCTCGAAAGAACGCCGGGTTCTCGATGGTGTCGGGGTGCATGACGATTGCGCTGGCATACGGCGCCAATTCGGCCAGCTCAGCAACTAGCTTCTCCTCGTCACCCTGCAAGTTCTTCGATGGGCCGTGAATGCTGATGTAGCGGAAGGGCAGGTCGGGGCCGGTAGCGAGAAAGCTCGCAAGCGAGGGAAGCTCTGGCTCAGAGAGCGCCGAGAGCTCGATGGCGAAGGGAGATACCTCCCAGGCCATTTTGATCTGCTGCGACCAGTCACCACGCTGCTCAGCCATGTAGCCGGTCGAGGCCCCGAGCGGGTGATGACGCGAAACGATGGACTCAGCCCATTCCGGTCGGGTCATGGTCGCCATAGACCGAAGCTACCAATCGGGGTCGACAAGCCCGCTGACCTTGCTCAGTGGAGTTTGCGAGCTTTCGGTCAAAGCTTGATGCCTTCGGGATTGCACCCTGCTGAACGGAGAGGGTGGGATTCGAACCCACGAGGCGGGTTAACCCCGCCCACGCGATTTCCAGTCGCGCTCCTTAAGCCACTCGGACACCTCTCCGGGACCCTCAAGGGTATTGGCTCAGCGGCGCGCGGCGAAGAAGTCGCGCAGAAGGGCGGCGCACTCGGCCTCGAGCACGCCGGCGGTGACCGTCGGCCGGTGATTGAGAGCGGGCTCGGCGAGCACGTCGAGAACGCTGCCGGCGGCGCCGGCCTTGGGGTCGGCCGTGCCGTAGACGACGTGCGGGACGCGGGCGAGGACGATCGCCCCGGCGCACATCGCGCAGGGCTCGAGCGTCACGTAGAGGGTCGTCTCCGGCAGTCGCCAACCGCCAAGCGCCTCGGCGGCGGCGCGGATCGCGAGCATCTCGGCGTGGGCGGTCGGGTCGGTGCGCAGCTCGCGCTCGTTGCCGGCGGCCGCCAGCGGCTCGCCGTCGCGAGCGATGACGGCGCCGATCGGCACGTCGTCGTGCTCCTCCGCCCGCCGCGCCTGCGCGAGCGCGAGCGCCATCATCCGTTCGTGCTCGCCCGTCGACGCCGATTCGGTCATCCATCCGGGAGTATGTGCGACCAACAACTTCACGGGCGGGCCGGTGTTAGGTAAGAGCTCGCCCATGCAGGGAATCCGCGAGCGCAGAGCACGATGAACCGACGCCTTCCGACCGCCGCCGCCGCAGCCCTGCTCGCGGCCCTTGTTCTCTCCTCCGCGCCAGCTGCGGCGGCGGTCGGAGTCGGCAGGGCGCACGGCTTCGCTCCCGACCGAGTCGTGGTCAAGCTGAAGGGAGAGTCGCGAGCGCGAACCGTGGCGCTGGGCGAGGGAGTCAGCGTGCGGGGCGCTGTGGCGGCGATCAGCCGCCGCCCGGATGTCGCCTATGCCGTCCCCGACTACATAGCCACCGCTTCGGCGACCAGGTCCCAGGAGGCGCTCGCGCTGCCCAACGACCCGGGCACGCTCGGGCCGTCCGCCAGCCCTCCGGGGGGCTGGGTCGACAGGCAGTGGAACTTCCTCCCCTGGCAGGGGACCGCGACCTCGCTGCTCCCGCTCTCGCCGGGGGGGATCAACGCCGTCGGCGGCTGGGAAAACCTCGTCGCGGAGGGGCGCCCGGGCGCGGTGGGCATAACCGTCGCCGTCCTCGACACCGGAATCGCCTACCGGTCCAAGCCGCCGAGGTTCCGCCGCAGCCCCGACTTCGGCCGGGGGCAGTTCGTCGCCGGCCACGACTTCGTCGGCAAGGACCGGGTGCCGCTCGACCAGAACGGGCACGGGACCCACGTTGCGGGCACGATCGCCGAGAAGACCGGCAACGGCATCGGGCTCGTGGGTCTCGCCTACAGGGCGAAGCTGATGCCGGTCCGGGTGCTCGACCGGCGCGGGCGCGGGCGGGCCGACCAGATCGCGAAGGGGATTCGCTTTGCGGTCGCGCGCGGCGCCGACGTGATCAACATGAGCTTCAACTTCGGCTGCGGCCGGGAGATCCCCGAGGTCGAAGAAGCCCTGCGCAGCGCCTATCGCCACGGCGTCGTGGCGGTCGCCTCGGTCGGCAACCTCGGCTCGGAGGCCTGCGTCGCGCCGCCGGCGACTGTGGCGCACGTGATCGGGGTCGGCGGCACGACCGAGGGGGGCTGCCTTGGCGAGTACTCGCTCTCGGGCATCGCGGTCGACGTGGTGGCGCCGGGAGGGGGTCATCCGGCGCTCGGCTGTCCGTCGGTCTCAGCCGACCCGATCTTCCAGGTGACCCTGCGCAGGCACAACACGCGGCGGTTCGCCGAGCCCGGCAACTACGTGGGCACGTCGATGGCGGCGGCGCACGTGAGCGGGCTGGCGGCGATGATCCTCGCCAGCGGCACGCTCGGTCCCAAGGCACGGGGAAAGGCGCGTGTGGACGCGGTCACCCGTCGCCTGCGCACGACGGCGCGCGACCTCGAGCTGCCGGAAACCAAGCAGGGCGCCGGCCTGGTCGACGCGGCGGCGGCCACGGCGCCCGGGCCCTGACGACTCCTCGCCTACGTAGTCCTGACGATGATCACGCTGCAGGGAGCGTGGTGCGAGACGTTGTTCGGGACGCTGCCGAGGAGGAAGCGCCGCGCCCCGGTCATGCCCTTGTTGCCGACCACGATCAGGTCCGCGTTCGAATCTTCGGCGACGGTGAGGATCGCCTCGGCCGGGTCGCCCTCGACCGGATGCGTCTGCACCTCGAGGCCCTCGTTGCGGGCGGACGCGGCAGCGGCGTCGAGGACCAGGTTGACGTCCTCGCGCGGGCCGAACTCGTAGGCGACGTCGGCCGGCGCCTCGAGCTTCTCGGCCTCGACCCGGCGCTTGGAGACGGGCTCGTAGGCGCTGACGACGCTGAGCGTCGCCCCCGACATCTTCGCCAGGTCGATCGCCTGCCGCACCGCCTCGCCGGCGGTCTCAGAGCCGTCAGTCCCAACCACGATGCGAGTGAACACGCCGCCTCCTTGCTCGGTCGCTGAACGCGGCTGATACTAACGCCGCGGGGGGCGCGAGCCCTCGGCGTGGGCGGCGTGGGGCGGCAGGCCGCGGAAGCCGTCGCCGAGGATTTCGGTCGGCGTGGTCGCCAGGCGGTAGGCGGCGATCGCCATCGAGGCGAGCAGGCAGGCGACCAACACCGCCATCCCGATTCTCCAGGAGGTGGGCACGGCGGCCAGCGTAGCCGTGTTGGCGTGCGGGTAGGCTGGCCTTCATGGAAAAGGTCGCGGACGGGGTGTGGCTGTTGCGTGGGGACCTGAGGAAGGCGATGAACGTCTACTTCCTCGAGGACGACGGCGGGGTCGTGATGTTCGACGCCGGCACCAAGCCGATGCGGCGCAAGGTGCGGGCGGCGGCGGAGCAGCTCGGCGGGCTCGACCGGGTCGTGCTCGGGCACGCCCACGCGGACCATCGCGGGACGGCGCCGTACCTCGGGGTGCCGGTCGAATGCCACCCCGACGAGGTCGCCGACGCCGAAAGCGCCGCCTCGATCACTCCTTATATGGACCTCTCGCAGCTGCCGGTGGCGCCCGTGCGCTGGCTCTACCCGCTGCTGCTGCGGCGCTGGGACGGCGGTCCGGTGAAGATCGAGGGGACGGTCTCCGAGGGGGACACCGTCGCCGGCTTCCAGGTCCTCCACTTCCCGGGGCACGCGCCGGGCCTGATCGGCCTCTGGCGCGAGAGCGACCGGCTGGCGATCGTCAGCGACGTCGTCTACCTCGTCGACTCGGCCCGGATGCGCCCGCTGCCGGAGGGCGAGGCGAGCGTGCCGCACCCGGCCTGGGCCTGGGACCACGCCAAGGCGAAGGAGTCGGTGCGCAAGCTGGCGGCGCTCGAACCGGCGACCGTCTGCGCCGGCCACGACCTGCCGCTGCGCGGCGAGAACCTGCGCCCGACGTTGGAAGCGGCGGCCGAGAAGCACTGAGCCGCGCGCCCTCCGCCCGGCCGCTGGCATAGTTTCCGCCCCTGATGATCGGGACCTACGCCTCGGCGGCGCTGATCTGCGCCGGGTCGCTGCTGGTTGGCCGGGCGGCGCTCGTCTTCGCCGGGCCGGGCGGCCGGCGCGCCTGGCTCGCCCCGGCGGCCGGCTTCGGGGCCATCCTCACGGTCGCAGGATTCCTGGCTCGCGCGCCCGGGCACGGGACGACGGCGACCGTTGGGGTCGTGGTGCTGCTCGCCGCCTCGGCCCTGCTGCTCTGGTGGCGCGGGGAGCGGCCCGGGCGCTGGCCGCGTGTCGGGATCGCGGTCGCGGTGCTCGTCGCCGCGATCCTCTCGATCCCCTTCGCGGTCGACGGGCGCTGGGGGCTGCTCGGGGTCGGCTTCAACAACGACCTCGGCCTGCACCTGGCCTGGGCCGAATGGCTGCGCAACGGGCTCGGGCCGACCCCGGAAGCCGGCTACCCGCTCGGCCCGCACGCGCTCGCCGGGGCGGTCGCCGACCTGCCCGGCATCGGCCTCGGCCAGGCCTTCGTCGGCGAGATCTTCGCGATCGCGGTTCTCACGGCGCTGACGGCGCTGGCCGCGCTCGGCGACCTCGGCCCCGTGCGGCGGGCACTCGCGGCGATCCTCGTAGCGATCTCCTACCTCGGCGCCTCCTACTTCGCCCAGGGCGCCTTCAAGGAGACCGCCGAGGCCCTCTTCGTCCTCGCCTTCGCCGTCTACCTCCACGACCTCGACCTCGGCCTCCCCCGCCGACGGGCCGATACGTCAAGTCAGACTCGACGTATCGGCCCGTCGGCGGTGATTTTGCCGCTCTGTCTCGCTGGCGGGATCTTTTTCTCCTACAGCTTCGCCGGGCTCGCCTGGCCGCTGGCGATCCTCATTCTCTGGGGAGCGAGCGTGCCGGCGATCCGCCTGGCCGCGCGGCCGGCGGCGCTGCGCCGCACCGTGCTGCGGCCGAAGCCGCTGCTGGCGATCGTCGTCCTCGGAGGTCTCGCCGTGGCGGCGATGCTGGTCGGTCCCTACGCGTTCGTCCACGGCTTCAACCGGGTCGCCGGCACCAACACCTACGGCCCGGTTTCCCCGGCCGAGGCGCTGGGCGTCTGGCCGACGTCGAACTACCGGCTCGACGCCGCCGGGGGCGCGCAGCTGAGCGGCCTGGCGATCGCAATCGGAGCGCTCGCGGTGCTCGTCGGAGCGGTCTGGTGGCTGCGGCGGCGTGAGTTCGCCGTGCCGATCGCACTCGGCGCCTGCACGCTGCTCTACATCGCCGCGCTCGCCACCAGCGGCGATTACTCGCAGGCGAAGGCGCTGATGATCGCCGCGCCGCTGGCGATGCTGGTCGCGATCCGTCCCCTGCTCTTCGAATGCCGTCCCCAAAGCGGTCGTAAAACCGCCCGCATAGCGAGCACAAATACGACCGAAAGCAGGCAGGAGGAGAGCGGTCGTAGTTCCCCCCGGACAGCGGGAACAAATACGACCGCGCGGGTTGGGTGGGCGGCGCTGGCGGTGGCGTTCGTAGCCGGGGCGGCCTACTCGAGCCTGCTCGTGCTGCGCGACGCTCCGATCGGGCCGCCGGGGCACGGCGCCGAGCTGCAGGCCTTCCTTCCGGAGATCGAAGGAGAGCCAGTGCTCTACGCGGGTCAGGACCGCTATGCGGCCTACGAGCTGAGGGGCGCCGACACGCACGTGCCGCTAGTCGAGTTCCCCGACACCCAGGTCACCGCCAACCCCGAGAAGCCCTTCGACACCGGCAACGCCTACAGCCCGATCGACTTCGACTCCTTCTCGCGCGCGACGCTCGGCTGGGCCCCGTATGCGATCACCGGCCGGGCGGCCTGGAACAGCGAAGCGCCGCCCAACTTCAGGCGCATCGCGGCGACCCACTCCTACGTGCTCTGGAAGCGCACCGGCCCGCCGCCCGAGGACCGGCACGTCCTGCTCGAGGGGACCGAGCCCGCCGCCCACGCCGACTGCGCGGCGCCCGAGCTGCGCATCCTCACCGCGAACCCGGGCAGGGCCGGGGTCTTCCCCGGCGCGGCAATCGGCGCCAGGGACGAGTGGAGTCCCTCGCCGACAATGGAGACCGGCGAGAGCGCCTCGCAGACGCTCGACCTGCCGGCCGGGCGCTGGCTGCTCTCATTGCAGTACTTCTCCCCCTTTGGGCTGACGCTCTCCGCACCGGGGCTCGACCTCGCGCTCCCCGCCGCGCTCGACGGCCAGCGTCCCAACACGATCAGCCTCGCCAACCAGGGCCAGTTCTGGCCGGCGGGGGCGATCCGCAGCGACGGTGGGCCGGTGCGCTTCACGGTCTCGGCCGCTGAGCCGACGACGCTGCAGCGACTTAGCGGCTACACGGGCAAGGCGAACCTGGGCGAGCTGGTCGCCGTCCCGGCGCGCCCGCAGCGCACCGCGCCGCTGGGCCAGGCGTGCGGGCGCTGGCTCGACTGGTACGAAGCCGACGAATCGCCCTGATTAGAGCGCCTTGGAGGCCAGGCGCTCGGGCGAGACGCGCACGACGTCCCAGACGAGGCCGACGCGCTCGAGACCGTCGATGACGAGCGCCGAGATGTCCACCTGCCAGCGACCGAGACCGTGGGTGGCCGAGGTGGGAAAGGCGTGGTGGTTGTTGTGCCAGGCCTCGCCGAAGGTCGGAATCGCGATCAGGGCGAGGTTGCGCGACTCGTCGGTCGTCTCGTAGTCGCGGTTGCCGAAGACGTGGCAGAGCGAGTTGATGCTGTAGGTGAAGTGGTGCAGGACGAAGACGCGGATCAGGCCACCCCAGAGCAGCCCGGTGAAGGCCGCGAACAGCGTGCCGCCGATCAGCCAGCCAAGCGCGAACGGGAGGAGCAGTCCGCCGATCGCCCAAATCAGGAAGGTGCGGTCGACCCAGTTGATCACCGGGTCGGCGATCAGGTCCGGCGCGAAGCGCTCCTTGTTGCCGCGCTGGGTGTGGATGAAGAGCCAGCCCATGTGGGCGTGGTAGAGGCCGCGCATCGCACCGGTCCAGCCGTGCCCGTGGTCGACGTGGGGGCTGTGCGGGTCCCCCTCTTCGTCGGAGAAGGTGTGGTGCTTGCGGTGGTCGGCCACCCAGGAGATGACCGGCCCCTCGATCGCCGCCGAGCCGAGGATGCCGAGCAGGCCGTGCAGCCAGCGGCGCGCCTTGAAGCTGCGGTGGGTGAGGTGGCGGTGGAAGCCGACCGTGATCCCCAGCCCCGTGAGCAGGTAGATGCCGAGGAAGAGGAAGATGTCGCTCCAATGCAGTGCGCTGCCCCAGACCTGCCAGCCGGCGAGGCCGATCGCGAGGAAGGGGATCAGCGTCACCATGCCGGTGATGATCCGGTCGCGCGTCTCGTTCGCGACTGGCTGGATATCTGTAGGGAGTGGCCCCGCACCTGCCATCGAGGCGGCGATCATACGGGCTGGACCCCAGGGAAGGGTAAAGTCGCCTCGACTTGGCCTTCTCAAACCCCGCCCCGCTGCGCCGCGAGATCGAAGCGAGGATCCCCGAGCGCCCGTTCGCGATCGAGTTCTGGGATGGGACCCGGTTGCCGGCCAGCAGTGGCGACGGGCCCACCTTCTACGTGCGCTCACCGCGGGCAGCGGCGCATGTCCTGCGGGCGCCGGGCCAGCTCGGCCTCGGCCGCGCCTATGTGAGCGGCGAGATCGAGGTCGACGACATCGACGGAGTGATCGGCGTGCTCGACAGCTGGCAGCCGCCGCCGCTGGAGGGCGCCGACAAGGCGCGCCTGCTGCTTGGCGCGGTGCGCGCCGCCGGCCTCATCCTGCCGCCGCCCCGGCCCGCCGCCGAGCTGCGGCCCAGCGGCCACCGTCACAGCAAGGATCGCGACGCCGAGGCGGTGCGCCACCACTACGACGTGTCGAACGAGTTCTTCTCGCTCTTCCTCGACGAGTCGATGACCTACAGCTGCGCGATCTTCTCGCGTGGGGCGGAGACGCTGGAGCAGGCGCAGGAGGAGAAGCTGGAGACGGTGGCTCGCAAGCTGGCGCTGAAGGAGGGCGACCGGGTGCTCGACGTCGGCTGCGGCTGGGGCAGCTTCCCGCTCTGGGCGGCGACCCGCCATGGGGCCAGCGTGGTCGGGATAACCCTCTCGCCGCCGCAGGCCGAGCGGGCGCGGCAGCGGGCCGAGGAGGCCGGCGTCGCCGACCGGGTCGAGATCCGCGTGATGGACTACCGCGACCTGGCGGGGGAGCGCTTCGATGCGATCGCCAGCATCGGCATGGTCGAGCACGTCGGCGCCGTACAGATCGACGAGTACGCCCGCGCCCTGGCGGGATTGCTGGAGCCGGGAGGTCGGCTGCTCAACCACGGCATCGCGCGGCTGCGCCACACCGACCCCGATGCCGGTCCCTTCTCCGAGCGCTACGTCTTTCCCGACGCCGAACCGCTGCACCTCTCGCGCGTGCTGCTGGCGCTGGAGCGAGCCGGCTTCGTCACCCGCCACGTCGAGGACTTCGGCGCCGACTACGCCGAGACGCTGCGCCACTGGGCGACGCGCCTGGACGAGAACCTGGAGGAGGCGACGCGCCTCGCCGGCCCAGAACGAATCCGCGTCTGGCGCCTCTACCTGCGCATGGCGCGGCGCGGCTTCGAGAGCGGTTTCCTCTCGATCTACCAGGCACGCTGCGCGCTCCCCTGACCGGACGTGCCGGTCCCTGGGTGCCTAAAAAGGCACCCAGGGACCGGCACGTCCTCAGGCGGGGAAGTCGTGGGCGACGGTTTCGAGTGCCCAGTCGGCGCCCGCGTCGCGGAGCTCGCTGACGCTGTAGGCGCCGGTGGCGACGCCGACGACGCGGATGCCGGCGCCGTGGCCGGCCTCGACGTCGCGCGGCGTGTCGCCGACCGCGATACAGGCGCCGTCGGCGAGGGTGCCGCCGGAGACGAGCTCGCCGCGGCGCAGCGCCGCCTTGGTCACCTCGGTGCGGTCGGCCGAGTCGGAGCCGTAGCCGCCGAAGCTGAAGAAGCGATTGAGCCGGGCGCGGGAGAGCTTGATGTGGGCGGCGGCCTCGATGTTGCCGGTGACGAGGCCGAGCAGATGGCCGGAGTCGATCAGGCGCTCGAGCAGCTCCTCGATCCCCGGCATCGTCCGGTAGCCGCTCGACTCGGCAACGGCGTCGGGCAGATGCTTGAGGTAGGCGCCGACGGCCCGAGCCCGCTCCCGCGGCGTCCCCTCGCGGCCGACCGCCTCGCGGAAGACGATCGCCGCGATCTCGGGATCGGTCATGCCGGCGTCGGTCCGTTCGGCCACGTTGGCCTCGACCCCGTACAGCTCCTCGAAGGCGCGCTGCCAGGCGACACCCCCGGCCCCACCGGTGACGAGAATCGTCCCGTCGATGTCGAAGAGGACGGCGCGGATGGCGCTGTCCTCACTCACCGACGAGGTCCCGCTGGCTCAGCCAGTAGAGCAGCCCCAAGGCGGGCAGGACGACGACCGCGGCGACGAGGAAGACGACGATCACCGAGGCGAGCGTGTCGGGCGGAGCGGCAGACTGGCTGATCTTCAGCGAGGTCGGCAGCAGGTAGGGGAACTGGGCGACGCCCCAGCCCCAGATCACGGCGGCGACCGCGCCGGCGGCGAGCGGTCGCAGCGGCCGGCGCCAGCCGCGCAATAGCGAGGCGAGGACGCCGAGGCCGCAAAGCGCCGAGATGATCACCAGCGGCAGGCCCTGGTCGACGAGGCGATCGAAGACGTAGCGCGCTTCGGAGTGCAGGGCGAAGATCCCGGCGACGGCAAAGGCGCCGGCGAGGAGCGCGGCGACGAGGGCCCGGCGCACGAAATAGCCCTCCAGATCGGTTTCGCCGGCGCGCCGCACGTCGCCGATCAGCAGGACGGCGGCGAGGTAGGCGCCGCTGAGGACGAACATCGCACCGACCAGCAGCGGAAGCGGCGCCAGCCAGCTGGAGAAGGCGTCGCCGCCGCCCGGCGGCACGTTGCCGGCGGCGATCGCGCCGACGACGGTGCCCATGAAGAAGGGGGTCAGCACCGAAGAGAGGGCGAAGGTGGCCCCCAGCGCCCGCTGGATCTGCAGCGAGCGGAACGACTTGCGGAAGGCGAAGCCGGCGCCGCGCAGGACGATGCCGAAGGCGGCCAGCGTCAGCGGCACGTAGAGGGTCGACATGATCGCGCCGAAGGCGTCCGGGAAGGCGGTCCAGAGGACGACGAGGATGAAGATCAGCCAGACGTGATTCGCCTCCCAGACGGGCGTCAGCGAGCGCTGGATCAGGGCGCGCGGCCGCTTCCCTTTCTCGGCGTCGCCGGCGATCAGGTCCCAGAAGCCGGCGCCGAAGTCGGCGCCGCCGAAGATCGCGTAGAGCGTGGCGCCGGTCCAGAGGATCACCGCGGCAACGTCGGCGCGCGTCATCCCCCCACCCCCCCGCCGACGGGCCTAAATGTCAAGCCAGACTTGACGTATCGGCCCGTCGGCGTCATGTCGCCGGGGCCTCGGGGGCGTACGGAGTCTCGATGGCCGCCTCGTCGCCCTCCTCGCGCCAGCGGCGCGAGAGGGTGCGGAGGACGAAGATCGCGGCGGCGCCGAGCGCCGTGTAGAGCACGACCACGGCGGCGAAGACGAACCAGATGCCCTGCGCGCCGGTCACCGCTTCGGAGGTGCGCATGTAGCCCTGCACGATCCAGGGCTGGCGGCCGACCTCGGTGACGATCCAGCCGCACCAGAGCGCCAGGATCGCCGCCGCCCCCGAGACCGCCACCGCGCGCAGGAACCAGCGGGTGCGCGGGATCTCGCGCCGCCGCCACCAGACGAACGCGAGCCAGGCGCCGAGCGCGAGGAAGGCGGTGCCGATGCCTACCATCGCGTCGAAGGAGAGGTGCAGCAGCGTGTTGGCCGGCGGCCGTTCGTCGGGCGGGATGTCGTTCAGCCCGATCACTTCGGTGTTCTTGCTGAAGCCGACGAGATAGGAGTCGAGGCCGGGGATGCCGATCGCGGCCCTGACTCCGCTGGCGGTGCAGATGCCGCCGATGTACTCGGTCTGGTCGGCGCCGGTTTCGTCGATGCACTCCATCGCCGCGAACTTGGCCGGCTGGTGGTCGGCGACTTCGCGCGCCGCCGTGTCGCCGACGAAGAACTGGATCGGGGTCGCGATCAGCGCGATCGTCAGCGGGATCAGCAGCCCGAGCCGGTGCAGGCGGTCGCGCCGCCCGCGCAGCATCCCGACCGCGTAGACCGAGGCGACGAGGAAACCGGCGACCATGTAGGCGGCGAGGATCATGTGCGGCACCTCGTAGACCCAGGCCGGGTTGAAGAGGACCTCGAGCGGGTCGGTGTCGACGACTTTGCCGGCGGCGTCGAGCACGAACCCCTGCGGCGTGTTCATCCACGAGTTCGCGGTGACGACCGAGAAGGCGCCGCCGATCCCGGCGACGACCATCGGCACGCCCGACCAGAAGTGGGCCCAGCCGCCGAGCCGTTTCCAGCCGTAGAGGTAGATCGCGAGGAAGATCGCCTCGGTGAAGAAGAAGATGCCCTCGACCGCGAAGGCGATCCCGAAGGCGTCGCCGAAGCGTTCCATGAAGCGCGGCCAGAGCAGGCCGAACTCGAAACTGAGCACGGTGCCGGTGACCGCGCCGGTGGCGAAGGTGACGGCGGCGACCTTCGACCAGCGCCTGGCCAGCCGCATCGCGTCCTCGTCGCCGCGCTTCAGCCCCAGGTAGTTGGCGGTGAGGATGATCGCCGGGAAGGCGACCCCGATGCAGGCGAGGACGATGTGGAAGCCGAGGGTGAAGGCCATCAGCTCGCGGGCGGCGAGCAGGTCAGTCACGGCGCGCCTCGCGGTAGCGCCGGATCAGCGCGTTGGTGGAGCTGTCGTGGCGCAGCTCGGGCTCTCCGTCGGCCTGCAGCTCGGGGACGATCCGCGTCGCCAGCACCTTGCCCAGCTCGACCCCCCACTGGTCGAAGGAGTCGATCCCCCAGATCGCCCCCTGGGTGAAGACGCTGTGCTCGTAGAGGGCGACGAGGGCGCCCAGCGTGTGCGGGTCGAGGCGCTCGGCGAGGATCGTGTTCGAGGGCCGGTTGCCCTCCATCACACGGTGCGGCACGACCGCCTCCGGCGTCCCCTCCTCGCGCACCTGCTCGGGCGTCTTGCCGAAGGCGAGCGCCTCGCTCTGGGCGAAGACGTTCGACATCAACAGGTCGTGGTGCTCGCCGAGCGGATTGTTCGAGCGCAAGAAGCCGATGAAATCGCAGGGGATCAGCCGCGTCCCCTGGTGGATCAGCTGGTAGAAGGAGTGCTGGCCGTTGGTCCCCGGCTCGCCCCAGAAGATCGCGCCGGTCTCGTAGTCGACGCGGGCGCCGTCGAGGGTGACGTGCTTGCCGTTGGACTCCATCGTCAGCTGCTGCAGGTAGGCGGGGAAGCGGTGCAGGTACTGGTCGTAGGGGAAGACGCCGCAGGTCTGGGCGCCGAAGAAGTCGCCGTACCAGACGCTGAGCAGGCCGAGCAGCATCGGCAGGTTCTCCCCGGTCGGCGCCGTGCGGAAGTGCTCGTCCATCGCGTGGAAGCCGGCGAGCATCTCGGCGAAGCGAGCCGGGCCGATCGCCAGCATCGTCGAGAGGCCGATCGCCGAGTCCATCGAGTAGCGGCCCCCCACCCACTCCCAGAAGCCGAACATGTTCTCGGTGTCGATGCCGAATTTCGTCACCTCCTCGGCGTTGGTCGAGACGGCGACGAAGTGCTTGGCGACCGCGGCCTCGTCGCCGCCAAGCCCGGCCAGGCCGGAAAGGAGCCACCCACGGGCGCTCACAGCGTTGGTCATCGTCTCCAGCGTCGTGAAGGTCTTCGAGGAGATGACGAAGAGCGTCTCCTCGGGGTCGAGGTCGCGGGTGCACTCGGCGAAGTCGGTGCCGTCGACGTTGGAGACGAAGCGGAAGCTCATCTCGCGGCGGCTGAAGTGACGCAGTGCCTCGTAGGCCATCACCGGCCCGAGGTCGGAGCCGCCGATGCCGACGTTGACGACGTTGCGGATCGGCTTGCCGGTGTGGCCGGTCCACTCGCCGCCGCGAACCCGCTCGGCGAAGGCGCCCATCCGGTCGAGCGTCTCGTGCACCTGCTTGACCACGTCGACGCCATCGACGACGAGCGAGCGCTCGCGCGGCATCCGCAGCGCGACGTGGAGGACGGCGCGGTCCTCGGAGACGTTGATGTGCTCGCCGGCGAACATCGCGTCGCGGCGGGCGGCGACGCCGCACTCCTCGGCGAGGCGACCGAGCAGGAGCAGCGTCTCATCGGTGACGCGGTTCTTGGAGAAGTCGAGATGGAGGCCGGCGCCATCGGCGACGAGGCGCTCGCCGCGCGCCGGGTCGGCGGCGAAGAGGTCGCGCAGGTGCGCATCCTCGATCGCACCGTAATGCTGCTCGAGCTCCCTCCAGGCCGGCGCCTCCCGCAGCTTCATCGCTTCCGGTTGTCCTTTGCCCCCCTATACGGGGGAAAGGCGCACCGGAACGGGTCGTTTGGCTCAGTCACCCGGTGAGCGCCCCGCGCTTGGACTCGATCGACTCGAGCATGTCGTTCCAGGACTTGACGAAGGCCGCCTTGCCCTCCTCCTGCAGGCGCTCGGCGAGCGCGTCGACGTCGATCCCGGCGGCGGCGAACTCGGCCAGGACCGCCTCGCAGTCGCCGCCGTCGGCCGGCACCGGGTCGCCGACCTCGCCGTGGTCGGCGAAGGCGTGCAGGGTCGGCTCGGGCATCGTGTTGACGGTGAAGGGCGAGGCGAAGCCCTCGATGTAGAGGACGTCGGAGGCGTTCGGGTCCTTGGTCCCGGTGCTCGCCCAGAGCAGCCGCTGCGGCCGCGCGCCCTCGTTCATCAGGCGCTGCACGCGCGGCGAGTCGAGCAGCTCGCGGTAGGCGGCGTAGGCGCGGAACCCGATCGCGAGGCCGAGCCGGTTGTGCAACTCATCAGGCACTTCGCCCGTGACGGCGACGTCCCAGCGGCTCATGAAGATCGAGGCAACCGAGGCGACGTCGGGGTCGAGACCGGCCTCGATCCGCCGTTCGATCCCCTTCATGTAGGCGTCCGCCGCGGCCAGGTGGTGCTCGCGCGAGAAGAGCAGGGTGACGTTGACCGGGATGCCGGCGAAGATCGTCTCCTCGATCGCCGGCAGGCCCGCGGGGGTCCCCGGGATCTTGATCAGCAGGTTGTTGCGCTTGGCACGGCCGTGCAGATCGGCCGCCTGCTCGATCGTCGCCTGCGTCTCGTCGGCGAGCTTCGGCGAGACCTCGAGCGAGCAGTAGCCGTCGACCCCGGCGGTGCGCTCGTGCACGCCCTTGAAGAGGTCGGTGGCGTCGCCCAGATCGGCGAGCGCCAGCTCGAAGAAGACCTCCTCGGTCGAGCCACCGGCCGCGCTGACCTCGGCGATCTGCTCGTCGTAGGCGTCGCCGCCGGAGATCGCCTTGTCGAAGATCGTCGGGTTGGAGGTGAGGCCGGTGACCGATAGCTCCTCGATGTAGCCGCGCAGGGTGCCGTCGGCCAGCATCGTGCGGGTGATGTTGTCGAGCCAGAGGCTCTGGCCCATGTCGTGCAGCTTCGCGGTCGACTTCATCAGAGCAGCTCCTTCGCGGCCTCAGCCACCCGGTCGGGCGTGAAGCCGAACTTTGTTTGGACGTCTTTCAGCGGCGCCGAGGTGCCGAAGGTGTGCATTCCTATCTTTACCCCGCCAGAGCCAACGTAGCGATCCCAGCCGATGGTCGAAGCCTCCTCGACCGAGACGCGGGCGGTGACGGCCGGCGGCAGGACCTCGTCGCGGTAGGCCTGGTCCTGGCGGTCGAACAGCTCCCAGCAGGGCAGGCTGACGACTCGCGAGCGGACGCCTTCGGCGCTCAGCTCCTCGTGGGCGGCGAGGGCGAGGGCGACCTCGCTGCCGGTGGCGATCAGGATCACGTCCGGGTCGCCGCCCTCGGCGTCGGCGAGCACGTAGCCGCCGCGGCGCAGGCCGGCGGCAGGGGCGTGCTTCGAGCGGTCGATCACCGGCACGCCCTGGCGGGTGAGGACGAGGGCGACGGGCTGGTGGGTGCGGTCGAGGGCGACGCGCCAGGCCTCGGCGACCTCGTTGGCGTCGGCGGGCCGGATCACGTCGAGGCCGGGGATCGCGCGCAGCGAGGCGAGCTGCTCGACCGGCTGATGGGTCGGGCCGTCCTCGCCGAGCCCGATCGAGTCGTGGGTGAAGACGTGGACGACGGGCAGCTCCATCAGCGCCGAGAGGCGGATCGCCGGCCGCGCGTAGTCGGAGAAGGTGAGGTAGGTCGACCAGAGCGGCCGCAGCTTGGAGAGCGACAGGCCGTTGGAGATCGCCGCCGACTCGTGCTCGCGGATGCCGAAGTGGAGCTGACGGCCGTCGTAGGCGCCGGGCTCGAGGTCGTGGGCGCCGTCGAATTCGAGCCGCACCGAGGTCGAGTCGGTGAGGTCGGCGGAGCCGGCGAGCAGCCAGGGCAGGTGCTCGCCGATCGCGTTCTGCACCGCGTGCGAGGCCTTGCGGGTGGCGAGCGCCTTGCCGTCGGCCTCGAAGGAGGGGATCGCGGCGTCCCAGCCGTCGGGCAGCTCGCGCCGCTGCTGGGCCTCGATCTCGGCGGCGAGCTCGGGCTCGGCCTCCGCGTAGGCGGCAAGGCGCTGCTCCCAGGCCGCGCGCGCTTCGGCGCCGCGGGCGCCGACCCCCGCGGCGAAGCGCTCGCGCACTCCGTCGGGGACGAGGAACTGGGCGTCTTCGGGCCAGCCGTAGGCGCGCTTGGTCTCGCGCACCTCCTCCTCGCCCAATGGCTCGCCGTGGGCGGCAGCGGTGTCGACCTTGTGCGGCGAGCCGTAGCCGATGTGGCTGTCGACGATCAAGAGCGTCGGCCGCCCCTCCTCGCCGCGGAACTCCTCGAAGGCGGTCGCGATCAGCTCGGTGTCGTTGGCGTCGCCGACCCGGGTCACGTTCCAGCCGTAGCCCATGAAGCGGGCCGCGGCGTCGTCCTCGTAGGCGAGCTTCGTTTTGCCGTCGATCGTGATGTGGTTGTTGTCGTAGACCCAGCAGAGGTTGTCGAGCTCGAGGTGGCCGGCGATCGAGGCCGCTTCGTTGGAGACCCCCTCCATCAGGCAGCCGTCGCCGGCGATCGCGTAGACGTCGAAGTCGAAGAGGTCGGCGCCGTAGCGGGCCGCCTGCCACTTGCCGGCGATCGCCATCCCAACCGAGGTGGCGACGCCCTGGCCGAGTGGGCCGGTGGTCGTCTCCACCCCCGAGGTCCAGCGGTACTCGGGATGGCCGGGCGCGCGCGAGCCGAGCTGGCGGAAGCGCTCGATGTCTTCGAGGCTGACCGAGGGCTCGCCGACGACCTCGTAGTCGGGGTCGACCGCCTTGACCCCGGCGAGGTGGAGGAGCGCGTAGAGCAGCATCGAGGCGTGGCCGGCGGAGAGGACGAAGCGGTCGCGTCCGGGCCAGATCGGGTCCTCGGGGTCGAAGCGGAGGAAGCGCTGCCAGAGCGTGCAGGCGAGCGGCGCCATCGCCATCGGCGTCCCTGGGTGCCCCGAGTTCGCCTTCTGGATCGCGTCGATCGAGAGCGTCCGGATCGTGTTTATGCAGAGCTGGTCGATGTCCCGGCTCACCGGGCGATCCTATTAGGGCTCGATGCGGGTAACGGTGCCGTCGCCGTTGTTGGCGACCCAGACGGCTTCCTGGCCGACGACGACGGCGCCGGGTTCGCGGCCGACGGCGATCGGGCCGCCGACGACCTCGTCGCTGGCGAGGTCGATGCGGACGACGCTGCCCTCGCTCGCGTTGGCGACCCAGACGACGTCGGTGCCGGCGTCGATTCCACCCGGACTGCCGCCGACCTCAATCGGCTCGCCGAGGCGGGCGCCGATCGAAGGATCGACGCGGGCGACGCTTTCGCTGCGCGTGTTGGCCACCCAGACGTAGCCGTGCCCGACGGTGATCCCGGCCGGGCCGCGACCGACGGGGATCGCCGGGCCGGGGGTGACGTCGCCGAGGTCGATGCGGCGGATCGAGCCGGTCGTGGCGCTGCTCACCCAGAGACCGCCGGCGCCGACGGCGAGGCGCAGCGGCGCCGCGTGGGGTTCGAGGCCGCGCTTGAGGATCCGCCCGCCGGTCGCGTTGATCGCGGTGATGCCGGCGCCGCCCTCGTCGGCGACCCAGATCCGGTGGCCGCCGAAGGCGATCGCGCCGGGGCGGCCGCCGACCTCGATGCGGCCAAGGACGCGTTCGCTCGCCGCGTCGATGCGAATCACGTCGCCGTGGCGCGGATCGGCGACCCAGACCGAGCCCTCGCCGACGGCGACGCCGGCGACGCCCCGGCCGAGGCGCAGCGGCGCGCCGACGACCGTGCGCGCGTCGGGGTCGATCCGCGAGAGCGTCCCCGCGGGCGCGCTCGTCGCCCAGACGTAGCCTTCGCCGACGGCGAGGCGCAGGGGGCCGGGGCCGACCGCGATCGGGGCGGCGACCGAGACGCCGCCGCTGCCACCGAGGGCGAGGATCGCGGCGACGATGGCCACGATCGCGACTGCCAGGCCGGCAAACATCCAGTTCGGGGGCCGCCTCAGGCGACGGGTCGCGCTGCTCGGAGCCTCCGTCAAGACCCGTGTGGCGGCGAGCGTCTCCCCCTGGCGCTCGCGCGCAGCCGCGATCATCTCGCCCGCTGTCGCGTAGCGCCGCTCGGGGTCCTTGGCGACGGCGCGCTCGATCACCTCCTCGATCCCCTCCGGCAGCTCGGGCTCTGCGTCGCTTTCCTTGCGCGCGTAGGGGACGATGCCGGTAAGCGCCTCGTAGAGGACGCAGCCGAGGGCGTATACGTCGGCGGCCGGCCCGACCCGCTCGCCACGCCACTGCTCGGGCGCCATGTACTCGACGGTGCCGACGATCGAGGCGCTGCCGCCGGCGCCGCCTTCGAATGTCTTGGCGAGGCCGAAGTCCGAGAGGTAGGCGCGCTCTCCCTCGACCAGGATGTTGTGCGGCTTGACGTCGCGGTGGACGATCCCCGCGGCGTGGGCGGCGTCGAGCGCGTCGGCGATCTGGCCGAGCAGGCCGATCGCGCGCTCCGGCTCCAGCGCCCCCTCGCGGTCGATCAGCCGGCGCATGTCGCCGCCCTCGATCAGCCGCATCGCGACGATCAGCTCGCCGTCCTCTTCGCGAGCGTCGTAGACGGGGACGACGTTCGGGTGCTCCAGCTTCGCGGCGAGCCGCGACTCGCGCAGGAAGCGCTCGCGGAAGCCCTCCCGGTCGGCCAACTCCCGGGCGACGACCTTGAGCGCCACGGGGCGTTCGAGCGCCACCTGCGTCGCCCGGTAGACGACGCCCATGCCGCCGCGGGCGAGCAGCGAGTCGATCCGGTAGCCGGCGAGGGTCGAACCGATCGAGGGCTCTGCCACGCCGCGGTTATATCGCCGCCAACGACGAAGGGCCCCCTCCGATCGCATGAGGGGACCCTTCGTGCTGGAGCCGGGGGGAGTCCTGCCGGGCCCCCGGACGAACCGGATGGGCTCAGCGCCGCACCGGCTGCCAGGCGATGACGGGACCGATGGTGGTCTCTTCGTATTCGTTGAATTCGGCGACCTGAGTGAGCATGCGCCGGCGGGTGGCGACGTCGATCACCGAGAGCGACTGGCCTTCCTTGGTCGCGATGAAGGCGGCGACCTTGCGGCCGTCCGAGGAGAACACGGCGTTGGTCTTGGACTGGTCGGGAAGTTCGGCCAGCTTGCGACCGCCGTGGCCGAGGCGCTTGACCCAGAGGCCCTGGTCGCGACGGAAGAGAATCGTGCGGCCGTTGGCGGTGACGTCCTCGACGAAGGAGGAGCCGGCCCCCGCGATCAGCTTGTGGACTTTCCTGCCGACTGGGTTCATCGAGTAGATGTCGGCGTAGGCTCCGGGGCCCTCGCTGCTCTCGCCGCGGCTGTAGACGATCCGCCGGGCGAGGTAGCGCGGCGCGAACTCGTCGATCGCCCCGGTGCGGCTCAGCCGGCGCAGCTGCCGACCCGAGGGCTTCATCGAGTAGATGTCGTCGGCGCTGCCGCCCCCGGTCTCGGCGACGCTGCGCACGAAGGCGACGGCGCGGCCGTCCGGCGAGAACGAGGCTTCATGCTCGTCGTCTGACGACTGGGTGAGCGGGTGGACGGAGCCGGCAACGACGCGGACCGTGTAGAGGTCGCGTGGCGCGCCTTCGCTCGCCCGCCGCTCGAAGAGGACGAACCGCCCGTTGGGCGAGACGAGCGGGCGCGAGTCGACCTCGGGGCCGCTGGTCAGCTGCCGCTGGCCGCTGCCGTCGGCGCGCATCGCCCAGACGTCGCCGCCGCGGACGAAGGCGATCATGTGCCCATCGGCGGAGAAATCGGGTTCGCTGTCGGTCGGGTCTTCGGTGAGCTGGTTGTAGTGGCCGTTGCGGGCGGCGTAGAGACCGCCGCTGACGATCGGCTCCGGCACTTTGCCTTCGACTTCGCAGCACGGGTGTTCGACCGTGGACAGCGAGAAGACGATCGCGCCGGTGCGCGCCTGCGCCACCGCCGAAAACAAAGCCGCCGCCAACATGACCAGAAGTGCGGTGATGGTGATCTTCTTGAACATCGGACTCCCCTTCCGGGTGGATTGCGTTTGCACCACCGATGCTCCGATACGAGGCCGTGCGCGAAAACGACAGCCGCGTCGCCGACCGGGCCACGTTTGGCCCGGTATGGGTCATCGAGGTGGAGCCCGTTGGACTCGAATCCGCGCCCGAGGCCTTTGAAGCGACACCCGCTGCAATTCGCCGACTTCGAGTGTCATGAATAACTATAGCTATGCTTTATCTATGTCTGACAAACAGGCTCCGGACGCCGTCGCCCTAAACCAAGTTTCCTACGGCCAGGACGGCTACTTCACCTCGCGGCAAGCGCGAGAGGCCGGCTTCAGCCCGCAGCTGCTCGCCCATCATGTTCGCTCCCGGCGTTACGAGCACGTTCGACGGGGCCTGTACCGGCTGCGCGGTTACCCGGGCTCAAGCCACGAGGAGGTACGGGCGAAGTGGCTCGCGATCGGCCCCGAGCGAGCCGTCGTCTCCCACGAGAGCGCGCTCGACCTTCACGGCCTCTCGGATGTCCTGCCGAACACCGTGCATCTGCTGGTCGATCGTGACGATCGCGGGATCAGGCGGCCCCAGGGAGTAACGCTGCACACAACGACGAAGACCCTTGGGCCATCCGAAATCGTGTCCCGCGAGGGCATCCGGGTAACCGACCCGGTGCGCTCGATCCTCGACGCAGCTGCCGCCGGAACGGCTCCCGAGCAGATCGAAATGGCCGTCCGCCAGGCGCTTAGCGAAGGCATCGCAACCCGCCGCGGGCTACTCGCCCGAGCCGATCGGCGTGGTGGTCGCATCGCCGCTCTCGTCCGCCTCGCGGTCGAGCAAGATGGGCGGTCGTGAAATACGAAACGCCAGAGGCGTTCCGCACTGCACTCGAGCAGCGTCTGAAGAACGAGGCCGAGGCAAGCGGTCGAGCGCTGCTGCGCCTGCGAAAGCGCGTGGCCTTCGAGCGATTCCTCGCCAGGCTCGCGACCTCGGAGTCGGGCGGTTGGGTCCTCAAGGGCGCGTTCGCGCTGGAGCTGCGACTCGGTCTGCGCACCCGGACGACGAAGGACATCGACCTCGGGCGGGCCGACGACGAGGAAGCTGCGACCGAGCACCTGAACGCTGCCACCCGCGTCGACCTCGGGGATTTCTTCTCCTTCGACGTTCGCCGTACCCCCGCACTTGACGCAGCTACTGGCTTCCGCGCCGTCCGCTACACCGCTCGCGCCGACCTCGCCGGTCGCCGCTTCGAGCAGTTCCCCGTCGATGTCGCCTTCAGCGAATCATCACCGATCCAAGCCAAGTCGTTCCTCACAGCGAACTCGCTGGAGTTCGCCGAGATCGCAGCCTCGCGGTTGCCGGTCATCCCCCTTGAGCAGCACGTTGCCGAGAAGCTCCACGCCTACACCAGCTCATATGGCCGGGGAGAGCGGGAAAGCACCCGGGTCAAGGATCTCGTCGACCTCGTCCTGATCGCCGAGTTGGCCGAGCTCGACGCCGAGCGCCTCAGCCGCGCCCTTGCGACCACCTTCGAGCAGCGCGCCAGCCAGCCCCTCCCGAGCGTCGTCCCACCGCCCCCGTTGTCATGGGCTAGGCCGTACGCGGGGTTGGCTCGTGAGGTCGGCCTTGAGGCTGATATCGCCGCTGGCCACGCAGGGGCAGCCCGCCTGCTGGATCCGATTCTCGAAGCCGACACCGAAGGTCGTTGGAATCCGCATGTACAGTCTTGGCGCAACTGAACGTCGCTTCGGCGTCAGTGACCTCCCGTTGGCAGATTGTCTGTGGCGCAGACTTCGCTGCGGCCAAATCGTTCGCTGCCATCTCGAAGTCCGCATGCCCCAGCAAGTGCCTCAAAGAGGTCGCTGCTCAACGGCAGAAACGTTTGATCGACGTAGTCACGTGGTTGAGGGCGATCTCCGGTGCTTATCACGCCCCGGTCGGCCACCTGCTGAATAGCTGCAATTACTTCAGTGACCAACTGCGAGACTTCATGCTCCGGGCCAAATGCAAGCCGCGCCAAGCCTCGGATTGAGTCGAACTCCTCAATCGTCGTTGTCACTACTGGACCCATCCGTCCTTGGCTCGGCGGCATTGTGTCGCCAGGCTTGATCCCGGTTCGCCGCCCGAACTTCAGCCCTTTCGCCACTTGCCAATTTTCAGGGTTGTGCCAGGCAAGGATTCCAGTCTCGGCGCCTTGGAGCCACCGGGCAATATCCAGACCAGCCTGACGTCGTCCCTCAATCCGCACTGCGTCCCGTTGTAGCTGCAGAGCACGCTGGGCGTTCCAGAGGGCGACTACCACTGCGTTTCTTCGAGGCACATGATCAGGCGCGGTCGAGGCCGAGCTCGATGACGCGGGCGGCGATCAGGCGGGGGCGGTCGCGGCCGGCGTCGCCGGGTATGTCGAGCTTGGCGGCGAGGGCGTCGAGGCGGCGCTGGGCGGTGCGCTCGCTGACGTGCAGGGCCTCGGCCAGCTCGGCGCGGGTGGCGGGACGGCCGGCGAAGGCGCCCTCGCTGCGGTAGGGGGCGACGAGCGCGGTCGCGGTCGCGCGCTCCTCTTCGTTGAGCGACACCGAGGAGCCGGTCGTGGCAATCGTGCCGCCGGCACGGCCGGGTACCGGGTCGGAGACTTCGAGGCGGTGCCCCCCGACGATCAGCGCGTCGCCGTCGCGCAAGCGGCGCGGGCGGTCGAGCGGGTCGCCGTTGAGGGCGGTGCCGTTGCGGCTGTCGAGGTCGGTCGCCATCAACACGCCGCCGCGGTTCTCTATCTCCAGGTGATTCCAGGAGACCGCCTCGTCGTCGATGTGGACGGCGGCCTCCGGGTCGCGACCGACGACCGTGCGGCCCGGCGGCAACGCCACCGAACGCGGCTTGCCGTCCTCCCCCGTCAGCCAGATTCGCGCGTCCATCTCGCCGCGAGCATAGATCGCCAACCCGGTCGTAACGCTTTTTCGATGCTATGGGACGAAAAAGCGTTACGACCGGCAGAGCCGAGTAGAGTGGCCGCCCTTGGCGGCGCCTGACGAGGAGAAGCGGATCGCGGCCGAGGCGGCGGCCGAGTTCGTCGAGGACGGGATGACGGTCGGACTCGGCACCGGCTCGACCGTAGCCTTCCTGCTGCCCGCGATCGCCGCCCGCGGGCTGAGCGGCATCCGTTGCGTCGCCACCTCCGTCGCGACCGAGGAGCAGGCGCGCGGGCTCGGCATCCCGGTCGAGGAGTTCAGCGAGCTCGACCGCCTCGACATCGCGATCGACGGCACCGACCAGGTGACGCCAGACGGCTGGCTGATCAAGGGCGGCGGCGGCGCCCATCTGCGCGAGAAGATCGTCGCCGCGGCGGCCGAGCGCTTCGTCGTCATCGCCGACTCGAGCAAGCCGGTCGACGCGCTCAGCGGGCCGGTGCCCCTGGAGCTGTTCGCCTACGGCCTGCGCTCGACGCTGGAACGACTCGGACCGGAGGTCGCGCTGCGCGACGCGCCCCGCAGCCCCGACGACGGCGTGATCGCCGATCACCGGGGCGAGGTCGGCGACCCGGCCGGGCTCGCCGCGCGCCTCGAGGCCGACCCCGGCGTTGCCGCCCACGGCCTCTTCCCACCGGATATGGTGAGCGAGCTGCTGGTGGGGAGCGGGGGCGCCATAGACCGCACGACGTTCAGCTGAACTCCCAAGGAGGACCCCCATGACCGACTTCACCGGGCTCGCCGTCACCGGCCGGGTCGCGACGCCGAGCGACGCCGACTGGGACGAGGCGCGCGCCGCCTGGAACCTGATCGCCGACCAACAGCCCGAGGCCGTGGTCTTCGCCGAGGGCGCCGACGACATCGTCGCGGCGGTGCGCTTTGCCGCCGAGAACGGCCTGCGGGTCGCCGGCCAGGGGACCGGGCACGGCGCCGCGCCGCTCGGGCCGCTCGCCGGAGCGATCCTGGTCAAGACCGAGCGGATGCGCGCGGTCGAGGTCGACGCCGGAGCCCGCACCGCCCGGGTCGAGGCTGGGGCGCTCTCGGCGGAGCTGGGCGAGGCGGCGAACGTGCACGGCCTCTGCTTCCTTCCCGGCTCCTCGCCCGACGTCGGCGTGACCGGCTACACACTCGGCGGCGGGATGAGCTGGTTCCTGCGCAAGCACGGCTTCGCCTGCAACCACGTGCGGGCGATCGAGCTGGTCACGGCAGCGGGCGAGGCACGCACGGTCGACGCCGGCAGCGACACCGACCTGTTCTGGGCGCTGCGCGGCGGCGGGGGCGGCTACGCGATCGTCACCGCGCTGCAGGTCGAGCTGCTGCCCTATGCCGAGGCCTACGGCGGCGCGCTGCTCTTCCCGGCCGAGCTCGGCGCCGAGGCCGTCCGCGCCTACCGCGACTGGGCGGCGGCCGCGCCCGAGGAGGCGACCACCTGCATCCGCTTCATCACCCCGCCGCCAATCCCCGACGTGCCCGAGCCGCTGCGCGGCACGCCGCTGCTGACGATCGACGGCGCGATCGCCGGCGACGCCGCCGCGGGCGAGGCGCTGATCGCGCCGCTGCGGGAGCTGGGCGAGCCGATCATGGACAGCTTTGCCCAGATGCCGACCGCGGGCCTCAGCCGCATCCACATGGACCCCGAGAGCCCGGTGCCGGGGATCGGCGACGGGATGCTGATCGGCGAGCTGAGCGACGAGGCGATCGACGCCTGGGTCGCGGCGACCGGGCCGGGGTCGGGCTCGCCCCTGCTGCTCAGCGAGATGCGCCACCTCGGCGGCGCCGCCGGACGGCCGGCGGAGGGCGCCGGCGCCCTCTCCCACCTCGACGCCGGCTTCGGCATGTACAGCGTCGGCATGCCGATGACGCCGGAGCTGGGCGAGGCGATCCCCCGCCATCTCGACGCCCTCCACGAGGCGATGCGCCGCTGGGCGGCGGGCCAGTACTTCAACTTCACCGAAAGGCCGACGGGCATCGACTCGATCCTCCCCGCCGAGGTCTGCGAGCGACTCGCCGAGGTCAAGCGCGCATACGACCCGGACGGCCGCATCGTCGCGAATCACGGAGTTGGCGCATAGGCGCCGAGCGCGCTTGGCGATTTAGTGGTACATTTGTACCACTATGGCTTTCGTGGTTCCCACCCGGCCGGGCCGGTTCGAGATCCGTGAGTCCCACAGCACCGCGCGCGGTCCGCGCAGCAAGACGCTCGCATCGTTCCGCGAGCTGACTGACGACATCGTCGAGACGGCGCGCGCGAAGGCGGCGACGCCGCCCAGCGCCGAGGAGCTGCGGCGCGCGGCGCGACGGGCCGGCGCGCCGGTGACTCGTGAGCCGGCGGAGGAGGCTGCGCGGACGCTGATCGCCGAGCTCGACAAAGGACGCCGAATCGCACCCCCCCTGCGCCGCATCCTGATCGACCTTCTCGAGCACGGCCACCGCGAGGCGCAGAGTCCCGAGGACGAGGCCGGGCTGTCGGTGGCCGCGTGGGTGGCCGCGACCCCGGCGGAACGAGGGAACGCCCTCTTCGATCTGCTCCTGCTGGCCGACGCCCTGCCCTCGGGCGGGCGCAAGGGCAAGCCGCTCCGTTTCCCGCGACTCGACTCGGGGGCAGCGCCATGAGCGAAGCGGCAGCGACGCCGACGCTCGACGAAGAGCCCAGCCTGCCCGAAAAGGTGATTCTGATCCACGAATCGCTGGGCGAGGCGAAGATCGCCCACGCCCTGGGCGGCGCCCTGGCCCTCGCCTACTACGCCGAGCCCCGCGCGACGATCGACATCGACGTCAACGTCTTCGTTCCGACCGAGCGCTGGCGCGACGTGGTCGACGCCCTCGAGCCGCTCGGAGTCGCCTGCGACCGACTCGACGAAACCGCGCTCCTGCGCGACGGGCAGTGCCGGCTCTGGTGGGGGGACAACGCGGTCGACCTCTTCTTCGCCTACGACGCCGTGCACGAGGAGATGCGCGCCAGCTTCCGCCGTGTCCCGTTCGCAGACGCCGTCGTGCCGATCCTCGCGCCGGAGCACCTGGCGGTCTGCAAGGCGATGTTCGACCGCCGCAAGGACTGGCTCGACATCGAGCAGATGATGATCGTCACCGACGAGCTCGACCTGCCGGCTATCGAAGGCTGGCTGACGCGGATGGTCGGGACCGAGGACCACCGCTTGCAGCGGCTCAAGGAGATGCAGGCCGGTCTGCGCGACGGCGAATAGGCGGCGTCGCTACGGGGCCGCGGCCTCGTCGGCGACGACGACCATGTTCGCGTTCTCGACCCGGCCGGCCGGGATCAACGGGTCGCCGGTGAGTAGGCGAGGGAGGGCATCGCGCTTGTCGGGACCGGTGACGAGCCAGACGATCTGGCGCGCTTCGGCGAGGGCCGGATAGGTGAGGGTCATGCGGCGGTGGCCCTGGTAGGCGGTCTCGGTGAGCGCGACGCGGCGGTCGCTGACGTCGAGGACGGGGTCGTCGGGCACGAGCGAGGCGGTGTGGCCGTCGGGGCCGAGGCCGAGGTGGACGCAGTCGAGCGGCTCGGGCAGCGAGCGCTCGTATTCGCTCGCCGCGGCCTCGAGGTCACGCTGGGTGACCGGCATCGGCCGCAACGCCGCCTGGTGCTCCATCGAGAGGCCGAGCACCATGTGGGTGAGGTTGCGGTCTTCGCTGCCCGGCGCCGCGATCCGCTCGTCGACCTGGAACAGCTCGGTCGCCTCCCACGGCATCTCCTCTAATTCGCCGAGGATCGCCAGCATCGCCCAGGGCGAGCGGCCGCCGCTCATCGCCAGCGAGAACGGGCCGGGGCCCTCGGCCAGCGTCGCGGCGCCAGCGGCCGCGATCAACTCGGCCGCGCGACGCGCCGCCGCCTTCTCGTCGGCGACTACCTCCAGATCCAGTGTCATCGTCGCCTCAGGTGGGCTTCTCGTCGTGTCCGCCGAACTGCTTGCGCATCGCCGAGAGCACCTTGTCGGCGAAGTCATCGAGGCCGCGCGAGGCGAAGCGCTCGTAGAGGGCTGTGGTCAGCACCGGCGCCGGCACGCCCTCGTCGATCGCGGCGATCGAGGTCCAGCGCCCCTCGCCCGAGTCCGAGACGCGGCCGGCGAACTCGGAGAGGTCGGCCGATTCCTGCATCGCGGCCGCGGTCAGGTCGAGCAGCCAGGAGCCGATCACGCTGCCCCGGCGCCAGACCTCGGCGACCTCTGGCAGGTCGATGTCGTACTGGTAGTACTCGGGCTGCTCGAGCGGCGCGGTCTCGGCGTCGGCCTCGCGCTGCACCTTGCCCGCGTTCGCGTTCTTGAGGATGTTGAGGCCCTCGGCGTAGGCGGCCATCACGCCGTACTCGATCCCGTTGTGGACCATCTTCACGAAGTGCCCGGCGCCGTTGGGGCCGCAGTGCAGGTAGCCGTTCTCCGAGGGCGAGGGGTCGCCGGAGCGGCCCGGCGTGCGCCCGGCCGACTCGACCCCGGGCGCCAGCGAGGCAAAGACCGGGTCGAGGCGCTGCACGGCGCGGTCGGGGCCGCCGATCATCAGGCAGTAGCCGCGCTCGAGGCCGAAGACGCCGCCGCTGGTGCCGCAGTCGACGAAGTCGATGTTGGACTCGGCCAGCTTGGCGGCGCGGCGGATGTCGTCGCGGTAGTAAGAGTTGCCGCCGTCGACGATCGCGTCGCCGGAGTCGAGCGCGGCGGCGACGTCGGCGATCGTCTGCTCGGTGATCTCGCCGGCCGGGACCATCACCCAGACCGAGCGCGGCGCGCTCAGCTTCGCGGCCAGGTCGGCGAGCGAGGAAGCGCCCTCGGCGCCTTCGTCGGCGAGCTGGGAGACGGCGTCGGAGTTGACGTCGTAGACGACGAGCCGGTGACCGTCGCCGATCAGCCGCCGCGTCATGTTGGCTCCCATGCGGCCGAGCCCTACCATTCCCAGCTCCATGCCCACCACCCTACCCGCCGACGTCCTCGTCGTCTTCGGCATCACCGGCGACCTGGCGAAGAAGATGACCTTCCGCGCGCTCTACCGGCTGGAGGAACGACGCAAGCTCGACTGCCCGATCGTCGGCGTCGCGATCGACGAGTGGTCGCTCGACCGGCTGCGCCAGCACGCCCGCGACTCGATCGAGGAGTCGGTGAAGGAGCCCGACGATGAGGTCCTCGACCGGCTCACGGCCAGGCTCTCCTACGTGCAGGGCGACTACGCGGAGCCCGACACCTTCGAGCGCGTCTCCGAGGCGGTTCGCGCCGCGGCCGGCGAGCCAAAGTCGCCCGTCTTCTATCTCGAGGTCCCTCCCTCGCTCTTCTACACCGTGGTCAAGGGCCTGAGCGACGCGGGCCTCACCGACGGCGGCCGGGTCGTGATCGAGAAGCCCTTCGGCCACGACCTCGAATCGGCTCGCCAGCTCAACGCCGAACTGCACCAGCTGCTGCGCGAGGAGCAGATCCTGCGCATCGACCATTACCTCGGCAAGGAGCCGGTGATGGACATTGCCTACCTGCGCTTCGCCAACTCGCTGCTGGAGCCGGTCTGGAACCGCGAGCACGTCTCGCACGTGCAGATGACGATCGCCGAGAACTTCGGGGTCGAGGACCGCGGCCGCTTCTACGACGCGGTCGGCGCGATGCGCGACGTGGTCCAGAACCACGCGCTGCAGGTGCTCTCGCTGATCGCGATGGAGCCGCCGGCCGGCAACCAGCCGGACTCGGTGCGCGACAAGAAGCTGGAGCTGTTCAAGGCGATGCGGACGGCCGACCCGGCGCGCTACGTGCGCGGCCAGTACGAGGGCTTCCGCGAAGTCCCCGACGTGGCGCCGGACTCGACCACCGAGACCTTTGCCGCGATCGAGCTGGCGATCGACAACTGGCGCTGGAGCGGCGTCCCCTTCTTCGTCCGCGCCGGCAAGAACCTGCCGGTCAAGGCCTCCGAGGTGACGGTCGTCTTCCGGCGGCCGCCGAAGCTCGGCGTCGGGCCGGGCCGCCTGCCCGAGCCGAACCAGCTGACGGTGCGGATCGAGCCGACGCCCGGCGCCCGCATCCGCCTCTTCGCCAAGCGGGCCGGCGAGGAGGCCTTCGAGCCGGCCGACCTCGGGGTGCTCTTCGAGAAGGTGCCGGGCCAGGATCCCGAGCCCTACGAGCGGCTGCTCGGCGACGCGCTCGCCGGCAACGCCCAGCTCTTCACCCGCGAGGATGCGGTCGAGGAGACCTGGCGGATCGTGCAGCCGCTGCTCGACGTGCCGGGCCCGGTGCACCCCTACGCGCCCGGCACCTGGGGACCCGAGAAGGCAGAGGGACTGACCCGCGGCATCTGCAACTGGTTCGAACCCTGGTTGCCCGGCGATGCCGCGATGGCCGGCGGCGTGCTAGGTTTTTGATCTGATTAGGGTCGCCTAATTAGGTAGACCGAAGTTAGATCGAGGCAAACGAGAGAGCACCCGGCAGGATGATTCCGACCTTTGTCATATCGCTGCGCGAGGGCGTCGAGGCCGCTCTGATCATCGGCATCATCGCCGCCTTCCTCGTCAGCGAGGGGCGGCGTGACGCGATCCGCCAGATGTGGGCGGGGGTCGCCGTCGCGGCGGCGCTCTGCATCGCGATCGCCGTCATCCTGCGCGTGATCGGCCAGCAGCTGCCCCAGCGCGAGCAGGAGGCGCTGGAGACGGTGATCGGCGTCGTCGCCGTCGGCGCGGTCACCTACATGATCGTCTGGATGCGGCGCAACGCGCGCGGCATCAAAAGGGCACTGGAAGGGCACGCGGCCAGCGCGCTCGCCAGCGGCTCGGCGATGGCGCTGGTCGCGATGGCCTTCCTCGCGGTCCTGCGCGAGGGCTTCGAGACCTCGGTCTTCATGCTCGCCGCCTTCCAGGACGCGACCGACACGACGGCCGCCGGCGCCGGCGCTGTGCTCGGCCTGGTCGCGGCGATCGCGATCGGCCTCGGCATCTACCGCGGCGGGGTGCGCATCAACCTCAATCGCTTCTTCCGGATCACCGGCCTGATCCTCGTCTTCGTCGCCGCCGGCCTGCTCGCCACCTCGCTGCACACCGCGCACGAGGCCGGTTGGTTCAACGGCCTGCAGGGCCAGGCGGTCGACCTGACGTGGCTGGTGCAGCCGGGGACGATCTCCGGCTCGCTGCTGACCGGCATGCTCGGCCTGCAGCCGACGCCGACGATCGGCGAGGTCGCGATCTACCTCCTCTACGCCGTGCCGATGGCGCTCTACGTGCTCTGGCCCGACCGCCTGCGCCTGCGCCCGGCGATCGCACGCACGCGGCGCGCGGCGCCGGCCGAGAGCCCCGCCTGAATCTCTGACGTGCCGGTCCCCGGGTGCCTAAAAAGGCACCCGGGGACCGGCACGTCCATAATCCGACTTCTTCCGTCGGTTTTTGTTAGGGTGCCCTAATTCAACTCAGACAGGGAGAAGGGAGACCCCTCGATGCGCCTGATTTCCGCTCGTTCTCTACTCACCGCCGCCGTCCTCGGCGTCGCCGCGATTGCCGCCGGATGCGGCTCCTCCAGCGACGAGGTTCCGGCAAACGCGAAGAAGCTCTCGTTCAAGCTGACCGACGCCGGCTGCCTGCCCAACTCGGCAAAGGCGCCGGCCGGGCCGATCGCCTTCGAGGTCGAGAACGACGGCACCGGCGCCGTGACCGAGTTCGAGGTGCTCGAAGGCGCCACGATCCTCGGCGAGAAGGAGAACCTCACCGCCGGCCTCTCGGGCGGCTTCTCCCTCACCCTCGCCAAGGGCGAGTACACGATCTACTGCCCGGGCGGCGAGGAGGAGCGGGGCACGCTGACCGTCACCGGGTAGTCCGGCCCGGTCTGGCAAGGAGCACGAGCAGGCAACTGAGGGCAATCAGGACAATGTCCGCTACGGCAACAATCGCGACAAGGGTCATCTGCGCTCCTTTCTCCCGCGACCGGTGCCCTGCTCTATCACCGCCACCGGGACCTGTGTGAGCGCAGCCGGGATCGATCGAGAAAATCGCCGCAGAGTGCGGAGCGAACGCCGGTGCCGGAGGTCAGGAGCGACGGCGAAGCGCGATGCCGGTGATCACCTCGCGCACGACCCGGTCGGCGGCGAGAGCGGTCGTGTCGGCCGAGCCGACCGCGGTCGGGATCACCTCGACCAGCTCGGCCCCGACCAGGTCGAGGCGGGCGGCGAGCTCGCGGCAGGCCCGGAGCAGGTCGGCGGTCGCCATGCCCCCCGGCTCGGGCGTGCCGGTGCCGGGCGCGAAGGCCGGATCGAGGACGTCGATGTCGACCGAGAGGTAGACCGGCCCCTGGCCCAGCGCGGCGATCGCCTCCTCGACGGCGCGCTCGATCCCGAGCCGGCGCAGGTCGTGCATGAAGAGGCTGACGATCCCGCGCTCGGCCTGCCAGGCGAACTCGGCCTCGCCCGGCCAGTAGCCGCGCAGGCCGAGCTGGACGTAGCGGCGCGGATCGACGTCGCCGGCCTCGACCAGACGCCGCATCGGCGTCCCGTGCGAGCGCTCGACGCCGAAGACCTGCGTGCCGGTGTCCGTGTGGGCGTCGAAATGGACGAGGCCGAGCGGACCGTGCCGGGCGGCGCAGGCGCGGATGTTGGGCTCGGCGATGCCGTGGTCGCCGCCCAGCACGATCGGGATCGCGCCGGCGTCGAGCACCTCGCCAACGGTTCGCTCGATCGCCGCGTGGCTGGCGACGGGGTCGGCCGGCAGCACCGGAGCGTCGCCGTAGTCGAGCACTCGCAGCTCCGCGAAGCCGTCGACGCCGGCCTCCAGGTGCGGTCCGGGCGGACAGCCTGCGGCGCGGATCGCGCGCGGCCCGAAGCGAGATCCGGGGCGGTCGGAAACGAGATCGTCGGTGGGGGCGCCGACGATCGCGACGTCGACGCCGGCCAGGTCGCCGGCATCCTCGCTGTACGGCATCCCGGCGAAGCTCGGCAATCCGGCGAAGTCGGGCTTCTCGCCGTGCTCGCGCCAGCGTCGCAGCGGATCAATCACCGCCGCCAAGTGTTACAGCCGTACGACTCTCTCCCGGTGGTGGGCCGGGTTTGCAAACGACACCTCCGAATGCGGCCTGCCAGCGGGAGGGAGACCAGCTCCCCCGGTCGAACCAAGCTCGGATGACCCGCGGAACGCAAATAGGAGCGTGCCTGGCGGCGCTGGCCGCGATCGCGCTCTGCCTCGCCTTGCCCGCGAGCGCCGGCGCGGCCAAGCTGCTGCCGCACGGGAAGAGGGTCTACTTCGGCGTCAGCGACACCGGCGACCCGGCCGACTTCGGCCAGTTCAGCGACGCTCTCGACAAGCACCCGGCCCTGATCGAGACCTTCCGCAGCTGGGGCGCCGACTTCCACGGCTCGATCAAACGCTGGCAGACAGCGCAGGCTCGCCCCGTCTTCCACTTCACGACCGCCGACAGCAGCGACGGGCACGAGCTGATCACGCCGCGGGCGATCGCCCGCGGCGCCGGCGACGGATACCTGATCCGGCTCAACCGCCTCTTCTGGGCGAAGCACATGCCCGCCTACCTGCGGCCGCTGGGCGAGCCGAACCGCTGCCTCAACCCCTACGCCTCCTACGACTGCGCCGGCGACCGGCGCGACGCCGCCCACAAGCCGCGCTGGTACCGGCTCGCCTTCCGGCGCATGTTCGTGATCCTCCACGGCGGCGGCAAGCGCCGTGCGATCGACGCGCGCCTGGCGCGCGCCGGCGTGCCGCCGCTGCGCGGCGACGTGGGCGGCCTGCCGAAGGCGCCGGTCGCGGTGATCTGGGGCACGCTGCCGGCGGGCTCGCCGACCACTCCGGAGAACCGGCCGCGCCACTTCTACCCGGGCAAGCGCTACGTCGACTGGGTCGGCACCGACTTCTACTCCGACAACCAGGACTGGAAGGCGCTCACCGGCCTCTACAACCGCTTCGCCGGCAAGCCGTTCGCGCTGCCCGAGTTCGGCGTCTCCAGCGGCGACGACCCGACCTACGTCCGGCGCCTGATGGTCTGGGTGCGCCGCCACCGCCGCTGCAAGATGCTCATCTACTACCAGGACTTCGGCGCGACCAGCTCCTACCGGATCCAGAACTACCCGGCCAGCTTGGCGGCGCTCAGCAACGCCATCCACAGCCCGATCTTCCCGCCCTATGCGCCGCACCCGCCGAAGCTGCCGCCTCCGCCCGAAGGCGGCATCGGCGCCCCGCAGTAGCGGAACTGCATCAAATTCCCCCCCTACCAGGGGGGGAATTTGATGCAGTTCAGGGCTGGGGGGGCTTTGGCGTGCCTTTCGGGGCGACGATCGCCCGCGCGACAGCGCGCTTGTACTTGTAGGGGGCGAGCGCGGTGACGCTGGAGTAGCCGGTCAGGTATAGCCGGCGGCCGTCGGAGATCACCGGCGTGTAGGTGCCGCGGCCGTAGTGGAAGACGCGGCGGCCGCTGCGCATCATGAAGCCGCTGGTCGAGTCGTTGGTGAACTCGGCGACGTAGACGATCTCGCCGACGGCCGAGAGCGAGCCGACGACCTGGCCGCCCGCCGAGCGGCTCCAGCGCAGGCTGCCGTCCTTGGCGTCGAGCGCGTAGACGTTGCCGTCGAAGGAGCCGATGTAGACGGTCGGCGGGCTGTGGCGGGTGTTGGCCACGGTCGGGCCCGAGTAGGCGTAGCCGCCGGTCGAGTAGCTCCAGGCGAGCGTCCCGTCGCGCAGGTCGAAGCTGTAGACGCGGTCGTCGTTGTTGCCGGCGTAGACGCGGCCGAAGGCCACCGCCGGGGTCGAGTAGAACTGGCCCGAGGTGCCGAAGCCCTGGCCCAGCGAGGAGGTCTGCCACTCGATCTTCCCGGTCTTCGCGTCGACCGCGTTCATGTTGCCGCCGTAGTCGCCGACGTAGAGCGTGCCGCGGCGGTATGCCGGCGCCGACTTGATCGGCCCGCCCAGCGTCGTCGCCCAGCGCACGTTGCCGCTGATCGTGCTGAGCGCGAAGAGCTGGCCGTCTTCGCAGCCGAAGTAGACGGTGCGGTCGACGACCACGGGCGAGGACTCGGCCCGGCCCGGCAGCGAGCGCTTCCAGATCACCTTCCCCGTCTTCGCGTCGAGCTTGACGATGTGCCCGGGGACGAGGTTGACGATGTAGAGGCGGTGGCGGTAGTAGGCCGGCGAGGAGGCGTTGAGCCGGCCGACGCTGCGCTTCCAGAGCACCTTGCCGGTGTCGGCGTCGAGCGCGTAGGCGGTGCCGTTGTTGTTGACGAGATAGAGGCGGCCGGCGACGTAGATCGGGGGAAACTCGAGCAGCGGCCGTTGGGTGAAGCGCCAGAGCTTGCGGAACGGGGGCTTCACGCCCTTGGCCGGCAGGTAGCGGGTACGGGCGGTGTTGAGGCCGTAGATCGGCCAGTTGAACGTCTTCGCCTTCGGCTTGGGGGGCTTCTGGGCGACGAAGGACGCGTTGGGGTTGTGCACGTCCGCCGGGCGCTTGAGCAACTCGTAGGCGAGGATCCCAGTGCCGACGATCGCGATCGCCCCAGCGACGATCGCAGCGACGACCAGGCGGCGACGCTCGTTCCAGTGGCCGTCAAACCAGCGGCGCAGGCGCGTCGCCAGCGGCGCTTTCTCGCGTTTCTCGCTCAGCGGCGCAACTCCCACATCTCGACGAACCCAAGATCGCTGAATCCGATGCGTTCATAGAGGGGGGCGCCGGCCTTCGACGCCTGCAGCGAGGCGGTGGTCATTCCCTCCTCACGAGCCTCGATCAGGGCGCGGACCATCAGCCAGCTGGCGATGCCGCGGCCGCGATGCTCGGGCGGCGTCGCGACCCCGGTCACGCAGCAGTCCTCGCCGACCGCGATCGTGCCGACGCAGCCGACCGGCGTCTCGCCCTCGAAGGCGCCGTGCCAGCGGATCGCCGTCTCGCCGGCAAGCCCGGCGCGGAAGCCGTCATCGCCGTAGCCGTAGGCGCGGTCGTTGAGCTCGGCGCAGGCAGCGGGTCCGATCGGGGCGTGCTCGACGCCGGCGGGCGCCGGCGGCGGGGCGGTGAGGTCGGCGAGCTCCATCGCCATCGCCCGGGGGGCCGCGTCGAGCGAGTGGCCGCGTCCGCCGAGCAGGCGGGCCGTCTCGCGGTCTTCGTCCGGCACCCAGACCGTCCAGGCTCGCACGCCGTGGGACTCGTAGGTCACTTGGAGGTCGTCGATCTCGGCGGCGAGCGCGGCGGGGTCGTCGTAGTAGACCGAGTTGAAGATCGAGCGCTGGGGCGCGGCCGGGACGACCGCGGCGAGCAGGCCCGCGCGGCGGATCAGCAGCGAGTCGGCGGCGGCGCTGCCGAACGCCTCGACCTCGTCGCGGATTCCCTCGACAGCGCGGCGCCTCAGCTCGGCCTCTGCGATGCGCGGGCTCATCCGCGCCCGCTCAACCGCTCGCCGCGGACCGGCGCTCGGACTCGGCGACGACCCCTTCGACGAGGGTCTTCACCGACTGCTTGACGACGGCGACGACGACCGGTCCGACAAGCGGCAGGGTCGGCTCGGTACGGACCGCGTAGACCATCCTCGTCCTGCCGCCCTCGGCGGTCATCTCCACCGTGCCGAGGTGGTTGCGCACGGGCGCGCCGGAGAGCAGCGTGTAGGAGAAACGATTGGGGGCGTCGTAGGCGACGACTTCCTCGCGCAGCGGCGGCCCGACCGAGGTCAGCTTGCGAATCGCGCCGACCCCGTTCGGCGCCGGCTCCCCCTCGCGCTCCAGCTCCGAGCGGCGCAGCGGTGTGATCTCGGCGTAGCGACGGTGGTCGGTGAGCACGTCGAAGACGGTCTCCGGCGGCGCCGCGATCTCGCGCGTGAAGGTGAAGCTGGCCATCCGCCGAGCAGCCTACCGACGCCCCGCGTCGGACGTGCCGGTCCTGGAGTGACTTTTAAGGCACTCAGCGACCGGCACGTCGCCAGTGCTGGGGGTCGGCGTCCTCGAGCGCGGTCACCTCGCCGAGGATCGCCAGGTGGTCGAGACAGGAGAGGACGATCTGTAGGACCCAGGCGCTGACCGGCGTGTTGAGGTTCTCCGCGCCGATGATCTCGGCGACGATCTCGAAGGCGGTCCGATCGCCCTCCGCCAACGCGTCGCGCACCTTGGCCAGCAGCTCGTCGACCTGGCGACGGGCCTCGGCGATCTTCGCCCCCGGGTCGCGGAAGGGCCGGCCGTGGCCGGGCAGGCAGAGTTCGACGGCGAGCGGCTCGATCTCGTCCATGCCGCCGAGGAATTCACCGACCGGGTCGGGGCTGTGGCCGTAGTCGAAGAAGAGGACGGTGCGGCCGAGCAGGTGGTCGCCGGAGATCATCAGCTTGCGCTCCGCCTGGTGCAGGCAGACGTGGGAGGGCGCGTGGCCGGGCGTCTCGTGGACCTGCCAGGTACCGAGGTCGGTCTCGACCTCCACGCCCGGGACGAGATCGCGGTCGGGCTCGACGATCGCGTCGATGCCCGCGTCCCCGTCGTCGGTGCGAGCGCCGCGGTAGCGCTCCAGCGCGGCCGGCGGCACGCCGCTCTGGCGGGCGACCTCGAGCCTCTGCTCGAGCGCCGCCTTCGGGTCGTCGGCGAGCAGCCGCACGTGCTCCCAGGCCGGGTGCATCCAGAGCTCGCAGCCGGCGCCCTCGACGATCGGCGCCGCCAGCCCATAGTGGTCGGTGTGGGAGTGGGTGCAGACGAGCAGGCGGATGTCCTCGACGCCGAAGCCGATCTGGGCGAGGGCGATGTCGAACTGGCGCATCCGGCCCTTGCCGCCGATCCCCGTGTCGAAGAGGACGATGCCGCCGTCGCTGGCGACGGCCCAGGCGTTGCCGTGCGGCACCCCGGGCCAGGGGAGCGGCAGGCGCAGGCGCCAGATGCCTTTCAGAACCTTCTCGGTGCGCGGCGCCTCCGGCCGCTTGCGTTCGTCCGCCATCGCCGCCGCAGGATAGGTTGCGGGACCAGATGGAGTCGAGCAGCCCCAAGCGCGCCGGGCTTGTCCTCACCGGGTTGATCCTCGTCGCCGCGGTGGCGAACCTGAACCTCGCCGTCGCCAACGTGGCGCTGCCCGACATCGGCAAGGCCTTCGACGCCGGACAGACGTCGCTCAACCTGGTCGCGGTCGGCTACTCGCTCGGGCTGGCGTCCTCGGTCCTCTACCTCGGCGCGCTCGGCGACCGCTACGGGCGCAAGACGATGCTGCTGCTCGGCACCGGGCTCTCGGTCCCGATCTCGCTGCTCGCCGGGCTGGCGCCCTCGATCGGCGTCCTCTTCTTCGCTCGGCTGCTCGGCGGCGTCGCCGCGGGCATGGCCTTCCCGACGACGCTGGCGCTGATCACGGCGCTCTGGTCGGGCGCCGCGCGGACGCGGGCGATCGCACTCTGGTCGGCGCTGGGCGGCGCGATCGCCGCGCTCGGCCCGCTGATCTCGGGGGCGCTGCTCGAGCAGTTCGACTGGGGCTCGGTCTTCGTCGTCACCATCCCGCTCGCGGTCGTCGCCCTCTTCCTCGCATGGCGCTACGTCCCGGCCCACGTCAACGAGACCACCGACCCGGTCGACAACCTCGGCGGCGTCCTCTCGATGCTGCTGGTCGCGGCGCTCGTCCTCGCGATCAACTTCGCGCCGGTGCCCGGCAAGGGCTCGCTGGCGATCGAGCTCGGCATCGTCGCGCTGGCCGCCGTCGGCGCCTTCCTCCTGCGCCAGCGGCGGGCGCCCTCGCCCCTCTACGACCTCGACGTCGCCCGGCGGCGCATCTTCTGGGTCGCCGCCTGCGCCGGGCTGATCGTCTTCGGCTCGCTGATGGCCGCGATGTTCATCGGCCAGCAGTTCCTGCAGAACGTGCTCGACTACTCGACGCTCGACTCGGGCCTGGCGATCATCCCGGCGGCGGTGGCGATGGTGGTGGTCGCGCCGCGCTCGGCGAAGCTGGTCGAGGCGCGCGGGGCGCGCTTCACCCTGCTGCTCGGCTACGTCTTCTGCATCCTCGGCTTCCTGACGATGCTGCTGCTCTGGAAGGAAGGGATCTCCTACTGGAAGGTCGGCCTCGGCTACGCCTTCGTCGGCATCGGCGTCGGCTTCGCCGGCACCCCCGCCTCACGCTCGCTGACCGGCTCGGTCCCGGTGAAGCGGGCGGGCATGGCCTCGGGCACCGCCGACCTGCAGCGCGACCTCGGCGGAGCGATCATGCAGTCGATCCTCGGCGCGCTGCTGACCGCCGGCTACACGGCCGCCGCCAGCGAAGCGATCGCCAACTCCGGCCAGTCGGCGCGGATCACCGAGAACGTCGAAAGCGAGCTGACCAAGTCCTTCGCCGGCGCTGCCGACCTCGCCTCGCGCTACCCGGCCCACGCCGAACAGATCGTCGCCGCGGCCAAGGCCTCCTTCCTGCACGGCGACCAGTGGGCCTACGCCGCCGGGATCGTCGCCATCGCGCTCGGCGGCATCCTCGTCTTCTTCGGCTTCCCGAAGCGCGACCGCGAACGCGAGCTGCTGGCCCAGTACGCGGCCGAAGACGCCTGACATGATGGCGGCGATGGCCGCCACCGGCGAGACGCGCCCGCTGCTCGGCGCGACGCTGCGCGACGGCGAGCGGGTGACGCCGCTGGAGCTCTTCTTCGACCTCGTCTTCGTCCTCGCGATCACGCAGTGCACGGCGCTGATGTCGCACCACCCGACCTGGTCCGGCCTCGCGCAGGGCCTGCTCGTGCTCGGCATGCTCTGGTGGGCCTGGGTCGGCTACGCCTGGCTGACGAGCGTGATCGACCCTGAGGAGGGGGCGGTCCGCCTCGTCATCTTCGGCGCGATGGCGGCGCTGCTGCTGGTCTCGATCTGCGTGCCCGAGGCGTTCGGCAGCCTGGCGCTCGCCTTCGCCCTGATCTACGGCGTCGTGCGCACGGCGCACATCGCCCTCTTCATGCTCGCCAGCCCCGAGGACGACGCCCTGCGCCACTCGGTCCTCGGACTCGCGGCGAGCACCGCCGTCGCCGTCGCCCTGCTGGCGACCGCGTCGCTCTTCGACGGCCTCGCCCAGGGCGCGCTCTGGGCGCTCGCCCTCTTCCTCGACATGGCAGGCCCTTACTTCTTCGGCTCGGAAGGCTGGAAGCTGGTCCCCGGGCACTTCGCCGAGCGCCACGGGCTGGTCATGATCATCGCCCTCGGCGAGTCGATCGTCGCGATCGGCGTCGGCGCCGCGGGAGAGCTGGACCTCGGGATCGGAACCGCGGCCGTCCTGGGCGTGGCGCTGACCGCGGCGATGTGGTGGATCTACTTCGACGTCGTCGCGATCGTCGCCGGGCGGCGGCTCGCCGAGGCTGAGGCCGGCCGGACGCGCAACGAGATGGCGCGCGACTCCTACTCCTACCTGCACCTGGCGATGGTCGCCGGCGTCGTCCTCGTCGCCCTCGGGCTGAAGAAGACGATCGGCCACAGCGGCGCTCACCTGCACACGGTGCCCGCCTTCGCCCTGCTCGGCGGCATAGCCGTCTACCTGCTCGGCCACGTCGCCTTCCGCTACCGCCACATACGCACGATCAACCGCCAGCGGCTGGGGCTCGCGATCGTCCTGCTGCTCCTCGTCCCGGTCGCGACCGAGGTGCCGGCGCTGCTCGCGCTCGGCATCGCCAACGTCCTGCTCTGGGCGATGATCGCCTACGAGACCCGCCTCTACGGCGAGGGACGCCAGCAGCTGCGCCGGCCGCAGATGGCTTAGCTGGTCGCCAGACCGAGCGCCAGCAGCGGGAAGGCGAGCATGATGCCGCCGAAGGCGCCGATGGTGGCGCCGGTCGCGACGCTCGTCGTGTGCGAGCGGGCGCCGACGAGGACACCGACCCCGAAGATCGCGACGGCGAGAACTGCTCCGATCCAGAAGACGTCGGGCATCAGCGGGCGCGAGCCTATCGAAACCGCCCGCCGACGGAGAGGAGTTGGGGTGGAGGCGGCAAATCGGGCGGGTATGGAGAACTCCGGCGGCGCCAACAAGAACCTGGTCCTGGCGGCGATGATCTTCGCCGTCGCGATGACCTTCATCGACATGACGATCGTCGCGATCGCCGTGCCGAGCCTGCAGGACGACCTCTCGCTGACCTCGACCGGCGTGCAGTGGATCGTCAACGGCTACCTGCTCTCGCTCTCGGCGCTGTTCGCATTCGGCGGGCGGATCGCCGACATCGCCGGCCACCGCAAGATGGTGGTGATCGGCGTCGTCGTCTTCGCCACCGCCTCCGCCCTCTGCGGCGCGACACCGACCGGCAGCCTCGACGAGGCCTGGATCATCACCTTCCGCGTAATCCAGGGCGCCGGCGCGGCGATCATGTTCCCGGCGGCGCTGGCGATCGTCCTCGGCGCCTTCCCGGTGCGCGAGCGCGGCCGGGCGATGGCGATCTTCTTCGCGATCACCGGCGGTCTGACCGCGATCGGCCCGCTCGCCGGCGGCTACCTGGTCGAAATCACCTGGCGGGCGATCTTCTGGGTCAACGTCCCGGTCGCGATCATCGCCCTCGTCCTCACCGCGATCGCCAAGCCCGAGAACGAGAAGCGGCCGGCGCCACTCGACTACCGCGGCACGATTCTCGTCTCCGGCGGGATGGGCCTGGCCGTGCTCGGCCTGCAGCAGTCGAGCGTCTGGGGCTGGAGCAGTCCGGCCACCTGGATCTGCATCGCCGCCGGGATCGCGATCCTCGTCGCCTTCGTCCTCTACGAGCTGCGGATCGAGAACCCGCTGATCCAGATCCGCGTCTTCGCCGACCGCGCCTTCGCGGTCGACAACGCAATCCTCTTCCTGCTGATGATCCCCTTCGTCCCGCTCTTCTTCTTCGCCAGCATGTACGCGCAGATCTCGCTCGGCGAAAGCGCCTCGGAAACCGGGCTCTACCTGTTGATCTTCTTCGCCGGCTTCGCCACCGCTTCGCAGTTCGGCGGGCGGATCCTGGACCGGGTCGGCGCCCGACCCTCGGTCGTGCTCGGCTGCGCCGTCGCCGCGGCCGGCTTCGCCCTCTGGGCGCAATCCCTCCCCGACCTCTCGATCGGCAAGCAGTGGTACTGGATCGTGCTCACCGGCTTCGGCGTGGGGCTGGTCCTCGCCCCGGCCAACACCGATGCGCTCAACCGGGTGCCGGCCAGCCGCTACGGCGAGGCGACCGGGATCACGCAGACGGTGAGGAACTTCGGCTCCAGCCTCGGGATGGCGGTATTGGGCACGATCCTGATCCTCGAAAACAAGGCGAATCTGGAGTCGACCCTGGGCGCACAGGGCGTGCCGAAGGCGAAGGCCGACGCGATCGCCGAATCGCTCGCCCAGGGCAGCGCCAACAGCAGCGAAGGCTTCACCGAAGTGGCGGGCGTCAAGGCGAGCCAGCTCTACTCCGCCGTCCAGCACGACTTCGCCCTCGCCAGCCGCACGGTCTTCTACGGGATGGCGGTGGCGATGGCGGTCGCCTTCGTCGTCGCCCTGCTGACGATGCCGGCCGGCAAGGCGGAAGGGCCCGGCGAGGAGCCGGCGAACCTCTGACTTTCCTCCGGTGCAACGCGTAAGGCGTGAAATAGACCCCAAACGCGTTGCACCCTGGGTGCTGGCGGTGGCGGTCGCCGTTCTGTCGCTACCGGCGCCGGCATCCGCTGCCGCGGGCAAGCAGACTCCGACGCAGCAGCTCGTCGAGACCTACGCGCCGATCGTGATGGTGCGCGAAGAGCAGGACCCGCCCTGCGACACCGACGGGGAGCAGTACCGGCCGACCTCGGTAGACGCCGTGCTCGGCAACGAGACCGTCACCCTGACCCGGATCGAAGAGGACGGCGGCGAAGCGGTCGTCAAGCGGGCGCCGACCTCGCGGGACGTCGCCACCCGTGGCAGCGACTACCACCTCAACCTGCGCGGCGATCCGCTCGGCGACACCTGCATCTACGCGCGCGACTTCGCCCAGCTGCGGCGCGAAGGCAAGGCGCCGCTCGTCACCTACGCACACCTCGCCCGCCAGGCAGCGCGGCCGGGACTCGCCGTCCAGTACTGGTTCTTCTGGTACTTCAACCAGTTCAACGATCTGCACGAGGGCGACTGGGAGGGGATGCAGGTCGTCTTCGATTCCTCCGACCCGCGGCAGGCGCTCGCCGAAGGCCCGTCCGAAATCGGCCTCTTCCAGCACGGCGGAGGCGAGAAGGCCGGTTGGGAGGACGCCAAGGTCGAGAGGGACGGGACGCACCCGGTCGTCTACGCGGCGGCCGGCTCGCACGCGACCTTCTACGAAGCCGCGGTCTTCGTCGAGAACGGCCGCCACGGATCTGGCGTCGGCTGCGACGACACCAGCGCGCCGCTGCAACGGGTCAGGCCGCGCCCGATCGTCGTGCCGACCCGCCCCGCGCCCAACGACAAGTTCGGCTGGATCGACTTCGAAGGCCGCTGGGGGCAGCGAGAGAGCGGCTTCAACAACGGGCCGACCGGGCCGGCGACCAAGAAACGCTGGCTGGCGCCGCTGACATGGATGGACGAAATCCGCTCGACCAGCCCGCACTTGCCCGCCGGCTCGGTCCTGGGCCCGACCATCACCAAGGCCTTCTGCGGCGCCGTCGCCGACGTCACCTCCTTCCTCAACCACACCGACGACTCGCCCTGGGTGCAGCGGGCGATCCCCCTCCTCTTCCTGCTGCTCGTCGGGCTGATCGTCTGGCGGACCACCTGGGGACCGATCGACACCGGGCAGCTGCGGCAGCGCCGCGCCTTCGGACAGCTGCTGCGCACCGACCTCCGTCTCTACCGAAAGCACTGGCGCACCTTCGCCCCAATCGGCTTGACCGCGATCCCGATCGTCGGCGCGACGAGCGCGCTGGGCTGGCTGCTGACGGGCGACCCCGGCCGGCGCATCGACGACCTCGCCGGCCACGCCGGACTCCACGTCGCGGTCGCCGAAGTCGTTGCCGCGATCGGCGAGCCGATCGCCAGCGCGGTGGTCGCGGCGAGCGTGATCGTCGCGGTGCGCGAGCTGGACCGCAATGGCGAGACCGGGTTCGTCGCGGCCTACGCGGGCACGTGGCAGCGCTTCCGCCGCGTCGTCGGCGCCAGCCTGCTCGCCTCGCTGCTGCTGACGCTGATGGCGCTCACGATCGTCGGCCTGCCCTTCGCCGCCTGGAAGCTGGTCGGCTGGGTCTTCGTCCAGCAGCGCGTGCTCTTCACCGACGAGTCGATCCGGGAGGCGTTCCGCAGCAGCTCGGCGCTGGTCCGCGGACGCTGGTGGTACACGCTGCGCGTCGCCGGCTTCCTGGCGCTGGTCAGCCTCGTGACCGGCCCGGCGCTCGGCTTCGCCCTGATCTTCACCAACCTCTCGCTGATCCTGATCAACACGATCGGCGCGGTCGTCTTCGCCCTGCTCGTCCCCTTCGTCGCGATCGGGCGCACGCTCCTCTACTTCGACCTGGAGGCGCGCGGCCGCGAGGTCCCGGCGAGGCGCTGGCGCGAACGCCTGACCCACCTGCGACCCGCTACTACGACCGCTACCCGCTAGGTTGGGCACGTGAAACTGCTCGCCTTCAGCGACCTGCACCGCGATCTCGACCGGGCGGCGCGGCTGGTCGAGATGTCGCACCAAGCCGACGTCGTGATCGGCGCCGGCGACTTCGCCTCGGTGCACGAGGGGCTGGAGGAGACGATCGAGGCGCTCGCGGGGATCGCCGCGCCGACCGTCCTCGTCCCCGGCAACAACGAGACCGACGATGCATTGCGCGCGGCAACCGCCGAATGGAGCGCGGCAACGGTCCTGCACGGCGGAGGGACGACGATCGACGGGGTCGACTTCTTCGGGCTGGGCGCCGGGGTGCCGACGACACCCTGGGACTGGAGCTTCGACCTCGAGGAGGAGCGGGCGACCGTGATGCTGACGCACTGCCCCGAGAACGCGGTCCTCGTCCTCCACTCGCCGCCGCGCGGGCACTGCGACGAAAACGGCGCCGGCGACAATTTCGGCAGCGTCGCGGAGCTGCACGCGATAACCGAAAAGCGCCCGCGCCTGGTCGTCTGCGGGCACATCCACGAGTCCTGGGGCTGCGAGAGCAAGATCGACGAGACGCCGATCTACAACCTCGGCCCGAAGGGCACCTGGCTCGAGGTCTAGAGCGAGGACCCGGGTCGTCCGGGCGAGCCGATCAGAGTTGCGTCGCGATCAGGCCAATGATCGCCGCGCTCATCGCCGCAAGCATCCCGGCGGAGAACTGGATCATGGTGCGGTGCAGGGCGTCGAAGCGCATGTTCATTTCCGTGCGCAGATCCTTGATCTCGGTTTCGACCCGGTCGAAGCGTTCGTCGACCTGCCGGAACTTCTCGTCGACCCGGTCGAAGCGTTGATCGACCTGCCGAAACCTCTCGTCGACCTGTTCGAAACGGCGATCGATCTCCTGAAACTTCTCGTCGACCCGGTCGAAGCGTTCGTCGACCCGGTCGAAGCGTTCGTCCATGCGCCGATTCAAATCGTCCAGCCGATCGTCGGGCCAGCTCTGCCTCATCGCCTCCATGTTGCCACCCTAGGAGGTCCGAACGCACGCGTGGCGCGCACACAGACAAAAGATTGCAACAAAACCTGCGCGGGAGAGTGCCGTGAGGGCTATTCGGCGGGAGCAGAGTCCTGCTCGAACAGCTTGCCGGCGCGAATGCGGGCCGCCATGTCCGTCGATTCCTCGCGGTAGACGCGGCCATCCTCGAACTCGATCGTCGGGTACTTGCGCTGACCCGAGAGGCGCTCGAGGTCGTCGCGCTTGCTGGGGCGCAGCGGCCCCTTGACGACCTCGTACTCGATCCCCTGCTCGTCGAGCGCCCTCTGCACTTTCCAGCAGGGATGCGCATTGATCTTGGCCCACATGCTCGAGCAGCGGTGAAGCTTTACCGGCATGGCGCCAAGCCTATCCGGATCGGACCGGCGCATGTTGGAATACTGGAGCCGATATGAGAACGGCAGGCCTGCCCCCCGGACCCCGCTATCCGTCGGCGCTGCAGATGGCCGGCTTCTGGACGCGGCCATTCGCCTTCCTGCGCCAGTGCCGCACGCGCTACGGGCCTCGCTTCACGATCAGGCTGCCGACCTCGACGCCGTTCGCGATGCTCACCGACCCGGCCGACGTGAAGGAGGTCTTCACCGCGCCGCCCGACGTGCTGCGCCCGGGACAGGGGGCGCGCGTGCTCGAACCGATCCTCGGCGCCAACTCGGTGATCCTGCTCGACGAAGGCGCGCACATGGCCCAGCGCAAGCTGATGCTCCCGGCCTTCCACGGCGAGCGAATGGAGCGGCTCGCGGGCCTGATGGAGGAGGTGGCGGTCGAGGAGCTGGGAGCGCTGCCGCGCGGCGTGCCGGTCGAGCTGCACCCGCGAATGCAGGATCTGACGCTGAAGATCGTCCTGCGCGCGATATTCGGACTCGACCCCGGTCCGCGCTTCGACGCCCTGCGCCAGCGCCTGCAGGAGATGCTCGCCTTCGGCGACCGGCCGCTGAGCCTGATGCCGCCGCCGAAGGACGGCGTCCTCCGCGGCGTGCTCGAACGGGTCGGGCCCTTCGCCCGCTTCGCCCGCAACCAGGCCGAGGTGGACGCGCTGCTCTTCGAGCTGATCGCCGAGCGACGGGCCGAGAGCGACGGCGCGGGCGACGACGTGCTGGCGATGCTGGTCGAGGCGCGCCACGAGGACGAGACGCCGATGAGCGAGCAGGAGATCCGCGACGAGCTGCTGACGCTGCTGGTCGCCGGGCACGAGACGACGGCGACGACGCTGGCCTGGGCGTTCGAGCGCCTGGCGCGCGAGCCGCGCGTGCTCGCCCGCCTGATCGAGGAGGCGGACGGCGACGACGACGCCTACCTGACGGCGACGATCCAGGAGACGCTGCGGGCGCGGCCGGTGCTCCCCAACGCGGCGCCTCGCCTCGTCGTCAAGCCGATCGAGGTCGGCGGCTGGTGCTACCCGACCGGCTGCTCGCTGGTCGCCAACGGCTACCTGATCCACCACGACCCGGAGATCTATCCCGACCCCTTCGCCTTCCGGCCGGAGCGCTTCCTCGACGACCCGCCCGGCACGTACACCTGGATCCCCTTCGGCGGCGGGCGGCGGCGCTGCCTCGGGGCGAGCTTCGCGATGCTCGAGATGAAGATCGTCCTGCGCGAGGCGCTGCGCTCGCTGGAGCTGCAGCCCGGCGGCCGTGCCGAGGCCGGGCGGCGGCGCAACATCACCGTGCGCCCCGCCGGCGGGGCGAGGGCGGTGCTGTCTGAGCGGCAGCGCGTCGCCACCCCGGCCTGACGGCCAACCGGCTACTCGCCGTTGACGGAGAGGATGTTGCCGTCGGGGTCCTTGAACCAGGCGGCCATCACGTCCCCCAGCTGCGCGACGCCCTTCTCGTCGGTCTTGATCGGGCCGGCGTCGTACTGCTCGAAGGCGACGCCGGCGGCGATCAGCTCGTCGACGACCGCCTCGACGTCGGGGACGGTGAAGCCGGCCATCGTCGCCGTCGATTTGCCGGCGTTGGCGGGCGAGGGGTAGACGTGGACCGAGGAGCCCTCGCCGCAGGCGTACCTGATCCCGCCGTCGGGCCGTTCGCCCATGCTGGCGAGGCCGAGCTTTCCCTCGTAAAAATCGCGTGCCGCGCCGATGTCGGACACGGCGATCGCCGGAATGATCGGGTAGTCGCTCAATCCCATCTCGATCTCCTCCTTGACTGGTTTCCAACGATGCTAGCCAAGCTTTAGATCGGCGTAATCGGCTCGTAAGACCTCGTTGTTTGGATGGTTCGAGGCCGCCGGGCTGCGGCGGCCGGCAAACCCCGACAAGGAGGTGCAACATGCGCAAGCGGTTGCTGACCGCGGTGAGCGCGGCAATGGTGGTGGCGGGCCTCTCCGCCAGCTCGGCGATGGCGGGCGGCCCCCCCGAACGGGCGGAAGACCCCTTCGTCTGCCCGGTGCTGACCGTCTCCGAACACGCGGTCGAAAGCTCCGGCAAGTTCAACTCGATCGGCGAAGGCGAGTACACGTTCGGGCCGGGCAAGGCCGGAAGCTCGGAAACGTTCAACGGCAACGTCCCCAACATCGCCACCAACGGCGACGGGGAAGGCGTTCCGCAGGGCCCGCGCTCCTCGCCGGGCGACACCGACTACACCGCAATCTGGAGCGGCAACAGCTGAGCCACACCACCCGCCGACGGGCCGATACGTCAAGTCTGACTTGACGTATCGGCCCGTCGGCCCCGGTGGGCGCGACGAGGCGGCGGCATAATGGCGGTGCGGAAGGCCCCCATCGAGAGGAGGACCCGATGACCGCTTCACCAGACGCCGCCCGCGACGCCCTCGTCGAGCGCCTCTTCGAGGGCGTGCTCGGGATGATCGACGTGCACGCCGTCTACATGTGCGACCGGCTCGGCGTCTACGCGGCGCTCGCCGGCGGCGGCGCCAGCGAGGAGGAGGTCGCGGCCACGACCGGCACGGACCGACGCTACCTGCGCGAGCTGCTCGAGCAGCAGGCGGTCAGCGGCCTGATCGAGGTCGACGATGCGGCGAAGCCCGCCGAGGAGCGGCGCTACCGGTTGCCCGACGGACACGCCGAGGTGCTGCTCGACGGCGACAGCCCCAACTACATGACCGCCTTCGCGCGGATGATGGTCGGCATCGCCCGTCCCCTGCCGCGCGTGCTGGAGGCGTTCCGCAGCGGCGAGGGCGTCCCCTACACGGCCTTCGACGCCGACTTCCTCGACGGGCAGGGAGAGATGAACCGGGTCCAGTTCGTCAACTCGTTGGCGAGCGAGTGGATGCCAGGCCTTCCCGACGTGCACGAGCGGCTGACGGTCGGCGGCCGGGTCGCCGACGTCGGTTGCGGCGTCGGCTACTCGACGATCGCGTTGGCGCGCGCCTACCCAAAGGCGGAGGTCGACGGCCTCGACCTCGACGCGGCCTCGATCGAGCGGGCGCGGGCCAACGCCGAGCGCGAGGGCGTGGATGTCGGCTTCGAGGCGCGCGACGCCGCCGACCCCGGTCTGAGCGGCCGCTACGACCTGGTCACCTGCTTCGAGGCGGTCCACGACATGGCCCGCCCGGTCGAGGCGCTGCGGGCGATGCGCGGGCTGCTCGCCGAGGACGGCGTCGTCCTGATCGGCGACGAGCGCGTCGCCGACCGCTTCACCGCCCCCGGCGACGAGGTCGAGCGGGTGATGTACGGGTTCAGCATCCTCCACTGCCTCGCCGTCGGCCGCGAGGAACAGCCCTCGGCGGAGACCGGCACCGCGATGCGCACCGACACCCTGCGCGGCTACGCCGCCGACGCCGGCTTCACCGGCTTCGAGGTGCTGCCGATCGAGAACGACTTCTGGCGCTTCTACCGGCTGGAGGATTAACCCACCGACGGGCGGCGGGTCAGCCCAGCGCACGGTCGAGGTTGACGGCGGCGCTGATCAGGGCCAGGTGGGTGAAGGCCTGGGGGAAGTTGCCGAGCTGCTCGCCCGTGGGGCCGATCTCCTCCGAGTAGAGGCCGACGTGGTTGGCGTAGGTGAGCATCTTCTCGAAGGCGAGGCGGGCCTGCTCGAGGCGGCCGGCGCGGGCAAGCGCCTCGACTCACCAGAAGGAGCAGAGCGAGAAGGTCGCCTCCTCGCCGGCGAGGCCGTCGGGCGAGGCGCCCACGTCGTAGCGGTAGACGAGGCTGTCGGAGACCAGCTCCTCGCCGATCGCGTCGAGGGTCGAGAGCCAGCGCGGGTCGGTCGGGGCGACGAACTTGCAGAGCGGCATCAGCAGCAGCGAGGAGTCGAGCACGTCGGCGTCGTAGCGCTGGACGAAGGCGCGGCGGCCCCGGTGCCAGCCGCGCTCCATGATCTGCGCGTAGATGCGGTCGCGGGTTGCCGTCCAGCGGGGGAGGTCGGCGGGCAGGCCGCGCCGGCGCGCGATCCGGATCGCACGCTCGACCGCGACCCAGCTCATCAGCCGCGAGTGCGTGTAGTCGCGGCGGCCGCCGCGCGTCTCCCAGATCCCCTCGTCGGGCTGGTCCCAGTGCTCGATCAGCCACTCGAGGTTGCGGGTCAGCTCGACCCAGCCGTCGTGGTAGATCGGCAGCCCGTTCTTGTCGCAGAGGTAGACGGCGTCCATCAGCTCGCCGTAGATGTCGAGCTGCAGCTGGGTCGCCGCGCCGTTGCCGACAGCCCATGAAGGCGGTGGCCTCCTCGCGGAAGCCGAGCCGCAGCAGCGCGTAGACGGTGAAGGCGGAGTCGCGCATCCAGGTGTAGCGGTAGTCCCAGTTGCGGGCGCCGCCCAGCGCCTCCGGCAGGCTGGTGGTGGGGGCGGCGACGATCGCGCCGCTGGGCGCGTAGGTGAGGAGCTTGAGCGTGAGCGCCGAGCTCGGCGTCGATCTCGGCCTCGGAGCAGGCCGGCGGCGCCTCGCCATGCTCGACGGGACCGAGCACGAAGCTGGCCGTCTCGCCGGCGCGGACGTCGAAGCTGGCGCGGACGTCGCGGCCGCCGACGATCTCGAGCGGCTGGCGCGCCGAGAGGCCGAGGGAGAGGTCCGCGGAGCCGAAGAGCGCGCCGTTCGGGGTCAGCGCGACCTCGTGACCGGCGCGCGCGTAGTCGAAGCGAGGAGCGACCTCGACCGCGAAGCGCATCTCGCCGCGCACGGCGAGCACGCGGCGGACGATGCGCTGGCGGTGCGGCGCCTCGCCCGAGCGCGGCGACATGAAGTCGTGCACCTCCCCCACCCCGTCGGGCGTCAGGAAGCGGGTGATGAGGACGTTGGTGTCGGGAAGGTAGAGCTGCTTCGAGGTCCAGCCCTCGCGCTCGGGCTCGATGCGGAAGCGGCCGCCGCGGTCGGCGTCGAGGAGCGAGGCGAAGACGCTTGGCGCATCGACGCGCCGCGGGCAGTGCCAGTCGATCGTGCCGTCGGTGCCGACCAGGGCGACGGTGTGCAGGTCGCCGATCAGGCCGTGCTCGGCGATTCGGCAGGTAGCGCGCCATCGGCGAGCCGCCCGCCGGCTCACGGCACGAGCACGAGCTTGCCCTTCGCCGCCGCGCTGTCGAGCATTTCGTGGGCGTGGCGGGCGTCGGACAGCGGCAGGCGCTCGGCCACGACGGGGTGGATCCTGCCTTCGCGCAGCAGGTCGAGCATGACGCCGAAGTCCTCGCGGAACCACTCCGGATAGCGGGGGACGCCGCCCACAGTGCCGGGTCCGCTTTCGTCGGCGCCGCGGATCTTCTGGATCCGGTAGGGGAAGACCTTGCGGCGGGGCGAGAGCTTGTCCCAGAGCCAGAGGGCGCCGAGCGACGCGTACCACTCGAACACCGCCGGCCAGTTCTTGCGCCCCTGCGAGATCGTCGAGTAGCGGCCGAAGACGACGAGCCGGCCGCCGGGGCGCAGGGCGCGAAAGGAGCGCAGCGAGAGCGGGCCGCCGAGCCCGTCGACGACGACGTCGACGCCCTTGGCGGGCAGCTCGCGCAGGCGGGTGAGGAAGTCTTCGCTCTGGTAGTCGATCGCGACTGCGCCGAGCCGCTCGACCGCGGCCCGGTCGTGCGCCGCGGCGGTCCCGTAGAGGTCGAGGCCGGCCACCGCGCCGAGCTCGAGCGCGGCGACCCCGACGCGGCCGGCGGCGCCGTGGACGAGCACCGCCTCGCCGCGCTTCACCTTGGCGACGCGGTGCAGGACCTGGTAAGCGGTCATGTAGGGGAAGAGGAGGCTGAGGACTTCGGCCGGATCGAGATCCTCGGGGACCTCGACCGCTGTCTCCTCCGGCACGCAGACGCGCTCGGCGTCGGCGCCCCAGACCGTCAGCGCGCCGACGCGGTCTCCCTCGCGCAGCCTCTCGCAGCCCGAGCCGACCTCCTCGACCGTTCCGACCAGCTCGTAGCCGGGGGTGAACGGCGCCTTCGGCCCGCCGATGTAGGTGCCGGCGCGCAGCTGCGAATCGGTGAAGGACACCCCGGCCGCCAGGACCCTGACCCGCACTTCGCCCGGTCCCGGCCGCGGGTCGTCCTCATCCACCACGTTGAGAACCTCGGGACCGCCGAACCGCTCGACGACGACGCGCTTCACCACACCAACCTACGCGCGGCACTCCCACACTGACACCGCACCAACCCGCGCAGTTCGGCAGTACAAAGCCGCAGATCGGAGTGTTGCGGGTTTCCCCCGGTAATCGCCGGCTGCCTCGGTGGCGACTGGAAGCATCAACGCGCCTGCCGGCCTTCGGCTACCCTCGACCTGGTGATCGTTTCGAATCGGACAGGGGCCGCGGTGCCCGTCGCCCTGGCGGTGCTCCTCCTCGCGCTCCTGTTCCCCGGGCCGGCCGACGCCACCATCTACTGCGTCTTCGACCCGTCCTGCCCGCCGGGCAGCGTGGCGGAGGCGACGCCGGAAGAGGCAATCGAGGCAGCCGACCTGGACTCGGCACCCGACACGGTGAGGATCGGGCCGGGCGAATTCGTCAGCGGACCGCTTTCGGCGAGTACCACGGTCGACGTCGTCGGCGTCGGGCCCGAAACCCAGATCGTCGCCGACCCGACGGTGAGCGGCAACCTGCTCTGGCTGCAGACCCCCGGCTCGTCTGTCTCCAACCTCCAGCTGCGCCTGACGAAAAGCAGTACGACCGCTCTGCGGTTGAGCGGTGGAGCGGACGTCAGCGACCTGGCGATCCTGGCCGACAGCTCGCTCACCAGCACGCTGGGGATCCGCATCGCGGACACGGGCACCGAGGCGACGCGGCTCGACATCCGCCTCGGACCGGACCTGGCGTCGACGGCAATCCAACCCCTCGATGGGGGGAGCGTCACCGATTCCTTCCTGCGGGCGGGCATCGGAATCGAGGGCGGCAAAACCCCGACCGTCGCCAAGCGCCTGCGGATCAGCGCGGCCCTCGGCCTGCGCCCGTTCGGGGGAATTCTCACGATCAGGGACTCCCTGGTGGAACCGAACCCGGAGACGGCGGTCTTCTACGGCACCGACGTCACCTCGAACAACGGCGGACCAGAGGTCGCGGGGAGCCTGCTGGGCGCCAATCTGACCATCGTCGGCAACGGAGAGCCCGGCTCCGCCGGCATTCTCGTCCGTGGCAACACCGGCAACGCCTCCGCGAACCTGCTGAACTCGGTGGTCGCCAACGTGGAGACCTCGCTTTGGCGGGTCGAGAACGGGGGCGACGACGTCGACATCACCGTTAGCTACTCCAGCTACGACGGCTCGAAGACGATGCTGGCCGGAGCCGGCACCGGGACGGACACGCTGGAAGACAACCTGACCAACGCGCCGGACAGCGGCTTCCTCGACGCGGCTGGCGGCGACTACCGGCCGCGGCCGGACTCGGTGCTGGTCGACGCCGGCAATCCACTGCCCCCCGTGGGCGAGTTCGATCTTCGAAGCCTGTCCCGCGTGCGAGACGGCGACGGCGACGGCAGCGAAGTCACCGACATCGGCGCGTACGAGTATCAGAGGGTGGCGCCGACCCCGGCATTCTCGATTGTGCCCGCGTCGCCGCTGTTCGGCGATCTGGTCTCCTTCGACGGCGCCGCGACCAGCGACGTGGACGGCGATCCGCTCAGCCTCTCCTGGAGCCTGGGCGACGGCAGCAATGCCAGCGGCGCCCAGGCGTCTCGCCGGTTCGCGCTGCCGCGCACCTATCAGGTCGCGCTCACGGCCACCGACAGCACGGGGCTTTCCGCGTCGGTCACGCATCCCGTCACCGTTGGCCTGCGCACCGGGCGCTGCGCCAACCGGCGCAAGGGCACGGCCCGGGCCGACAGGATGCGAGGGTTCACGGCGGGCGACCGGCTCGACGGCCTCGCCGGCGACGACCTGCTCAAGGGCAATGCCGGCGACGACTGCCTGTTCGGCGGCCGCGGCCGGGACCGCCTCAAGGGCGGGCCCGGCAAAGACCTGCTCAAGGGCGGCGGCGGCAGCGACGTTCTCGACGTCCGCGGCGGGGGACACGACATCGCCGACTGCGGCGCGGGTCGGCGCGACCTCGTGCTCGCCGGCAAAGGCGACAGGCTGCGCCACTGCGAGCGAATCAGGCGCGGCAAGAGGACGAGCAAGCGGTCTTAGGCGGGGCGATGTTGCCCCACTTGTTGCCCCAGCGTCAGGTCCCGGGAGACATCGTGCGCAAGCCGGCGAGTCGCGCGGCGGCGGCCTGGCGCTCGTCGTAGGTGACGAACGCCCCGATCGGATCGAGGGCGACTGCGGAAGCGACATGGATCGCGTCGAGGGCGCGCAGGCCAGGCTCGGCAAGCGCCCCCGCCCCTTCCAGCAATGGCCTATCGAGCGGGCGCAGCGCGAGCGCGCCGATCAGCTCGGCGGTGCGTTCGAGCAACAGGTCGAGGGGCAGCTCAGGGTCCTGCGCGACGGCGCGGCGCACGGCCCGGGGGATCTCGGTCAGAACCAGCTCGCTGCTGACCAAATCCGCATCCGCTAGGAAAGCGCGCAGCGCCTCCGACTCGGCCTCGTCGCGGACGAGCTTGACCAGCGCGGCCGCATCCGCGTAGAAGACGGCCACGGCTTAGCGGTCGCCGCGGATGTCGTCAAGCGCGCGGCTCAAAGCCCGCGGGTCGCCCGTCAGCTCCAACGGCCCCGGCAGACCCGAACGCGTCGGAGGCGACACTCGGCCTTCGGCGATGAGCCGGTCGAGATCGGGCCCGGTGCTAGGCGCCGGGCCCAGCTCGGCCACCGGCCGGTTGCGATCGGTGACGAGCAACCTCTCCCCCCCGCTCACTCGGCGCAGATAGACGCTCAGGTTCTGCCGCAACTCGGCAACGCCGACCGACTCGCTCATGTACATGAAGGTAGCAGATACGTAGTGACCTTCGGTTTCGTAGCTAGGTCCGGCGGACCCGCTGGACTACGTGGAGCCCGGTTTCAAGCGGTTTCCGGCGGATCGGGCGACGTGGAGATCGTCTGGAATCTGTGGGGCACGTTGCCCCATTTGTTGCCCCAGGGAGCCTTAAGCAGATTGATCTTCCGTCCTTGATCGTCTCGCCATAGTCGCGATCGCGATCGACTCCCCCATGAGCTTCTCCGCCAACTGCCTGACACGGGCGCCGTCATTGCTTCTCAACGCATCCACGAGCGCCAAGCGCTGCCACAACTCGGGGTCTGCGAGTGCCGCCTTCGGCACCATCGGATGGAGCGGCTCCAACGCCAGGCCCCGTACCCTGCCCGTGGCGTAGGGCCAGACGACCGGCAAACCCGCATAGTCGGCGAGCTCCCCCTTCAGCGGATCGGCGGCCCACGATGTCGGAACCCCAGCAACTTCGGAGCCCAATTTCGCCGGGAAGCTGAATTTGACCGCATGGATGAGGAACTCTTCAGTATGTGGCTCGTGGACCCGCCGACGCTCCACCGAGTAAAGGCCCGCTTCGCCAAGACGACGTATCGCTCGATGCGTGCCCGCGACATCGAAGCCGAGCCCACTCGCAAGGTCTCGCACTGGAGTCGGCTCGTCCGGCTCGAGCAACTTCAGCAGCACGACCACGTCTTGCCCCTTCAGCATGGCGTTTCATGTTTCGATACGTGAAATATGTACAAAGGCTAGCTGGTCGCGCAGCGTAAACGTTTCGCCAATGTTCACCCTCGGCAGGTGCCCGCCAGGCTAATGCGGAACCAACTCGCGCGAGACCTCGTCAGAGAGGCCCCGCTGCTCCAAGCTGCCGAGCACAACCCGCTGGGCTTGCGCCGAAAGGCCGATGACGACAGGGCGCAGAGCGTCGTGATCCGCCTCGTAGTGCGACGCGAATACGCCGATCAACTCGTCGGCGAACGAGTAGCTCACCGAGCGCACTCCCTCGAAGTCGATCAGGACATCGCGACCGTCCGCCACAAGCTGCTCAATCTCGGCTCGAATCTGCTCCGCCCTTGCGCGGGTTGAGAAAGCCTGACCGTGGCGCCCCAGCACGTATCGCGGTGACGCCGAGGATCGTGGAATGTCGTTCTCTAGCGTCGTCATGGGTGCGAGGCTACGTCAAGACCCGGACGCATGCAATCACCGACCCGGTCTTCCGATGGTCGTCCAGTCGCAGGCGATCCAAGTCCCCTGCGTAGACGACGTACTCCAGCCGTGGTCCTTGACGCGAGCATCGACGATCTCGCGGCGGAAGGCCCCTTGACCGGCCCGAATGAACATCTCGGCCGAAGAGGCAGCCGAAGAAAGAGTTTCCTTCAGCACTCAGGAAAAGCCGTATCCCCGGTCGGCTCGCCGGGTGCCGCTCACGCCTTCCTGCAGGGCTTGGCCGATCGCATGCTCATCGACCACGAACTCCGGGTGACTTCGGCGAATGTGCTCGGGAATCCCGACCCCATAGTCGCCCACGCCGAGCATGATCTGACTCAACCAATCGGCCTCACCACGACTTGCGGCCACAACGCAGCCGGCATCGCTTGCGCCGTGCTCCACCGCGTTCTGACAAAGCTCGCTGATCGCCATCAGAACCGCGTCCCGGACAACGGCGGCATCGTCGAAATGATCGATCAGCGGTTGCAGCAGCCGGTCGGCAAGCCCATCGACCTCAGTCAGCTCGCTCAAGCGGGTCGGCCGAACGATCACGTCGGGGTCGTCCTCGACGAGCGCTTGGGCAATGCCGCCGATGCCGATCCCCAAACGAAAAGCGCGAAAGCATCGACGGGTCGCCTCGTCCTGGGGCTCCTTGACTTCGACGCTACGTCCGGCTTGCCGCTGGCACTCCACCCAGAGGGCGAGCCTCACCGCGAAGAGGGGATGCAGGCCCACGAGTTCGCCGGCATCCAGAATCACCTGACTCACGCCATCGAGGTCGGCATCAAGCTCCGCGGCGTAACCGTGGTCGCGTGTCCCCGCCCCAGGTGGCAGTCTCAACTCCACGGGCTGCACGGTATGGCGACATTCGGATCGAACCCGACCGTTTTCGACGGGAGGAGATCAACGTCAGCGACTATCGGCCCTTCGCAGCTTCTCCCATTCCCGCCGGCGTTCCCCCCCTGTGCAGGAAGGCCACGGCTCACCCCAATGTGCCGTGCTCGGACCACGCAGCGTCCGCAAATTCCAGATACGTGTTGTCTACACTGCGCTAGACATGAGGACTTTGCCTCGGATAAGGATCACTGGAGACTTGGAGGGCGCCTATGTCGTCCTCTCAAAGCAACCCAATGGACAGTTGAAGATCGCACCCGAGCAGCCCAAGGGGCTGCCCAGGATCGTCACGCTTGAGCGGACGACGTGGGTCTGCCCGACGCAGTGGGTAGCCACCCTTGCCGATGGCCGCACCGTCTATGCCCGCTCCCGCCGCGGCGAATTCAGCGTTGGCGTTGGCGACGACCTCGACGACGCTGTCCTCAAGAGCATGGGGGCGGAGGCGCTGTACTTCGAGTACGTGGAGGACAGCCCGATGGGGTTCGACGAACTTCGTGCCCACCTCTATGGGCTGCTGGAGTTCCCAGCGGACTTGTCGGCCGAGCAGTTCAGCATCCAAGCGTCCCGCGGCGTTCTCCGCCACATGACCGAAGACGAAGAAAAGGCTGGCATCTCATGGGAGAAGTTCCGGCCGGAGTAAGGCACCGCGAAGATCGATGTCTCAAGCGAAGAGCTGACCTCCAGTTTCCCACAAGGACGATCAGATTCGTAGCTAGGTCCGGCGGACCCGCTGGACTACGTGGAGCCCGGTTTCAAGCGGTTTTCGGCGGATCGGGCGACGCTGGGATCGGCTGGAATCTGTGGGGCACGTTGCCCCATTTGTTGCCCCAGGAGTCCGATGGAGATCGCTTCGGCCTCGGCCGATACCATGAGGGCATGGCCCACGCCACCAAGGCAGACGAAGCTGTTGTCAAGCGTCGCCGCGAGGCGGCCGAGCAGATGCGCGGCATGTTCGCGCACGTCGCCCCTGGGGTGAGCCTGGCAGATGAGCTGATCGCCGACCGTCGAGCTGAGGTCCGCGCAGAAGAGCGGGCAGAGGCCGAACGGCGACGTGCCAGCGGCTGACGCGCCGGCGTCGATCCTCGACGCCTCAGCGCTGCTCGCCCTGCTGCAAGACGAGCCGGGAGCCGCTGCGGTGGTCGAGGCGATCGAAGCCGGCGCCGCCATCAGCACGGTCAACCTCTCCGAGGTGCTGGCCAAGCTGACCGAGCGAGGAGAGCATGTGCGGTCAACGATGGCAACGATCAGGCAGGCTGTTGACCGCGCCGATGGCGGGCTCCAAATCGAGGCCTTCACCGAGGAAGACGGGATCGAGGCCGCAGACCTCCGACCGCGCTCGAAGAGCCAAGGGCTGTCCTTCGGCGACCGGGCGTGCCTCGCGCTGGCTGCCCGCTACGAGGTACCGACGGTCACAGCCGACAAAGACTGGGCTGACCTGCCGGAAGTCGGAGTCGCCGTCAAGCTAATCCGTTAGACCAGCAAAAGGCTCGCGAGCATCATGCCTCAACGGGAGGCAAGTTTTCGCAAGACGATGCGGTATTCGTTGATGAACCTGTCTACGCGGACGCCCTTGGCATAAAACGCGTCTCGCGTTACGCCGTCCTCCTCACAAAGTTTGAGCGTCTGCCTTATCTCCTTAATTCGTCCGATCGGAACGGTCTTTCCGTCACCAGGCCATCGGATCACCATCTTGGTTTTTTGCTGCTGCCTCTTGCGGAAGAACGTTCGATGTGTCTCCAGGGCAGAAATGCCTACCTTTTGACTCTTGAGGCGGGTTAGTATGAAGTCGAAATTTGTAAGAATCTGTCGAAGCTCTCGAAAGGTAATTGGAGTCTCTCCGCGCGTGATGGGTTCGACTCGCGAACGAAACCATGATGCGATGGCCTTTACCTCCTCATCGGGTGTACCGCGCCTAGGAACGTTCTCAGTCTCCCGACCAATCTTGACCGCACCCTTGACGATGGAATGGTTCGCTACGTCAATCATTAGACGAAAGAGCTCGATCTGCTTAGTCGCGCCGAGAACCAGGTGATTACAGTCGAGATGAGCGAGCGCCGAAACGAGCGCGGTTCGCTTATTTCCGTTGTAAAACGGATGGTCGTTGCAGATGCCGTACAACAGGGTGGCTGCATTGAGGACGGGGTCGTGATACTTCATCAGCTCGCCATAGCCACTGTGCTGTCTGCTGACAGCGGACTCGAGCAAACTCTTGCTGCGAAGACCCGGAGGGTCGATCGGGTCGCTCGTCGCGGCGAAGTCGGCGCAAAGACGCTCGTGAATAAAGAGCACGTCGTCGGCAGACAACATCTCGGCAAGCCCCGATGATCGGGGGGCGGGATCGAGTACGGCTGGTGGTTCAGGTGCAGCCTTTGACCGCACGCGGACGCGACCACCCCGAAGCTCCTTGATGATGGCCCGCGCCGCCTTCCAGGTCGTACCTTCGACGGTCTTTTCAGGGTCGTCAATCTCAATTCCTCGATCAATGAGAGCGAGCACGACCGCTTCAGGATCAACCCCTGCGCTCTTTGCCAGGCGGTTTATCGACACCTCTCGACGCATCAGGTCAGACGGTACCTCCACAAACGGATCGGTGCAGGCGACAGCGTTGCGTTACGGAACGACGGTATCCGCGACCGGCTTCCAATCTCGACTTTCGTGACCTACGCCGCCGCCCGCAGGCGTGACGGTGGGCGGGCCGGTATTTGTCGCGATGAGGGCGCTCGCCCCGCTCCTTGGCGAAATTCCGCCCGGATCAGCTCGCGGCGCAGGGCGCAGAGCACGTCGAGCATCGAGGGATCGCGCTTCTGGGAGTACCAGGGCGCCTCTCGCCGGCGGCGATCGACATCGG
>Ga0210116_1000010_pt1 | contig 83380 bp, 88 predicted proteins | sample RushOxbow_ThreeS_6_FD_185562 | JGI IMG/M metagenome (GOLD analysis project Ga0210116, IMG submission 185562) | Wetland microbial communities from San Francisco Bay, California, USA, that impact long-term carbon sequestration -... | ecosystem: Environmental > Aquatic > Marine > Wetlands ...
CCGATGTCGATCGCCGCCGGCGAGAGGCGCCCTGGTACTCCCAGAAGCGCGATCCCTCGATGCTCGACGTGCTCTGCGCCCTGCGCCGCGAGCTGATCCGGGCGGAATTTCGCCAAGGAGCGGGGCGGGTGCCCTCATCGCGACAAATACCGGCCCGCCCACCGTCACGCCTGCGGGCGGCGGCGTAGGTCACGAAAGTCGAGATACAAGGGGTATGAGGGATATTGCACTGGCGGCGCCGTCTACCGCTGGTACAAGGCAACTGGATACTGGCCGTATTTGCACCGCAAGCGAGACGGAACGGGCTCGGGCGATGCAAAGTGGATGGACGACAACGCCACCAGCAACGGCTTTCGCGTTCGCAAGGTGCCTCACGTAAGGTCAATTGTCGTCTTCAACAATCGGTCAACCTGGGGACATGTCGGCTGGGTTACAAAGGTCTATCGAGTCGGCAGCACAATCTACTTCGACTACATTGATCGCAACGGATCGGGTCCAGTGGACGCAACGGGGAAGGGACCTGATTTCGGAGTAGACAAGACGAGGAAAAACCAGCCATGGGATAGCTCGCAGCGGTTTATCGTCGCCCGGGTCTACCCCAAGTGAGCGACACTCCGGGGGCGAGGTGCGCGCCGACAGGCAACTCTGAAGGCTCTGACGCGCTCTTGATTGGGCAACGATGGGCAGCGGAGCCGACACCGACCGCTCCCGAGGCTCTACCCTGATAGCAGCAAGGTCGGGGAAACGGCAGGGCAAAGCCGAATCCACGACTCGCGCCCCCGTAGCTCAGTTGGTTAGAGCGGCGGCCTTTTAAGCCGCGCGGCACGGGTTCGAATCCCGTCGGGGGTATGGCCCGCTGCGGTGGTCGGACTCTTGCGCACTTTCGCTCGATGGCCATCTACCTGTCAGCGGAGGTCCACAAGGCGGAGACCGGCAGCGCCCACAAGCCGGGCCCGAAGGGCAGCGTTTCGGAGCCCGTATGCACGACGGCGCCCAGCTTGAACCGCTTCCCAGCCCTGTCCTGAAGGTGGCGCAGGGCGCTGAAGTCGCGGGACCGTGGAGTGGCTCCCAGCTTGACCTCGATACCGCATATCGATCCGTCTCCGCTCTCGAGCAGGATGTCGACCTCCCGCCCTCCGGCCGTTCGCAGGTGGTGGATGCGAGCCTTGGTTTCGGCCCACGCCGCCTGCTTGACAAGCTCCATCGCCACGAAGTTCTCGAACAGCGCCCCGGCAAGCGCCGTCTCGTCTTCTTCGAACCGAGCCTGCTCGTAGTCGAGCAGGTGGCAGGTCAGGCCCGTGTCGGGCAGCCAGATCTTCGGCGCCTTGATCAGGCGCTGACCAATGTTCCGGCTCCAAGCTCTGGCGCGGATCAGCAGGAAAAGCTGCTCGAGCAGCGCCAGATATCGCTGCACCGTGGGGCGGCTCATGCCAGCATCGCGGGCGATGCCGGTGGGCGAGAGCAGCCCCGAGACGCGGCTCGCGGCCAGACGAAGCAGCATGGGGAGCTCATCGAGCTGCTGGGCGTTTCGGGTCAGATCCCGCACATCGCGCTCCAGAGTCATCGCGACGTACTCCTCGAACCAACGCCCTCGCCTGCGTGGTTCCCGGCGTGCGAGAGCCTCCGGATAGCCACCTGTGGTTAGCGCCTCGGCGATCGCGGGACGTCCGATCGGCGCATTCGCGATTTGCGCCACGCGACCGGCGAAGAGGTCGTCGATGAACGTCTCTCGGTGGCCATGGAGCTCGCCCTGCGAGAGAGGCCAGAGGGGCACCCGCTCCGCGCGGCCGACGAGGGACTCGGAGATGCGGAGGGTCGCCCAGACGTTGGCCGAACCGGTGAGCATGAACATCCCCGCCGGGCGCTCTCGACCGGCGCGGGCACGGTCGACCCGAGCCTTGATCGCCGGCAAGAGAGCCGGCGCCTTTTGGAACTCGTCGATGCAGAACGGAAGCGTGGCCCCCTCGATGAATCCCGTCGGGTCCTCGTTGGCCGCCTCTCGGGGGCCGTCGTCGTCAAGGGTCACGTAGCGCGCGCCCCGCTCCTCGGCCACGGCGGATGCGAGCGTGCTCTTGCCCGCCTGGCGAGGACCGACGACGATGACCACGGGGGTATCGTCGAGGGCGGCGTCCAATCCGGCCTTGATATGCCTTCCATAGAGTCGGGACATCGGACAACCGCTCAGATTATACCTGATAATCGTTCAGGAGCTATCTGACGATCGACCAGATTGTGCAGGTCGCATTCCTCGAGCGCGAAGCGCGCTGCCGAGCCAGCGAAACCGGATCGGCGTCAATCCGCGCTACGTGGTTCGTCTGTGTTCCGTAAGGGGTACTGAACCGCGGTGGTCCAATCGTGGGCAAAGAAAGAGACAGGGAGATCTCCGCGCGGCTGACGACCCGGATCTCGTCGAACAGCGATTGCAGCAGCGCCTTGCGCGCCCGCGGGTCCGCCCTCGATTACCTCGCGCACCTCTATCCGCCTTGCCTTGGCGAGAAGTACTCAGGGGCATCGGGATCGTCCTCGCCATGTTCAGCGAGAGCATTCAGGCGCTGAAATTCCTCATTTATGAACCCGTCAAGACCAGCTTTCGCCAACAGCGCCTGAGTTCGCTCGGAGAGAGCGCGGTCGGCGTCCTGAAGCTTGGCCACCGCACCCTCCAGCTCTTCGATCATTGCCAGGCGCTTCTCACTCGTTCCCTGCATCAGGGATCGGGTCCGCATCCACTGATGCACCAGCTCGTTGCGCAGCTTAAGGGTCTCGGCCATCTGGTCGGCGAGAACCCATTCACCATGTTTGCCGAGGAGGCATTTCACGTTGCTGATGTTTTGGCCGAGCGTCTTGCCGAACAGCTCGACAAACAACTCGTCTATCTCGGTCTCCGAAATTTCGTCCGCCTCGGTCGCTCGACGTAGAAGAAGCAGGTAGTTGACGAGCCCAGTCTCGACCACCTGGCAGAAGTAGATGGCGAGGCCGAAGTGGGCGTATACCTCCCGCTGCTCCCAATCTCCACGGTCGAGCGCCTGCTCAATCTCAGCGTCATATCCCATCTCGTTGACCCTTTCGCCTTCGACTTGGTTGCGACAGAATGACGAGTCAAGGCGAGCGATGCCACCGAGGAGGAGATCGCGGTTCCTGGAGGTCGAGCATGTCCGTTCCTTTCAGCGGACGGCGAGGAGTAACGGGTGAGTTGAGCTCGTCAGTCCGCGTGGATCTCACGTCGCACGTAGGCGGCGAACAGCGGATCCGCTAGCGCCCATGAACCGCGCCCACCGGGTCTGATGACGATCGACGCCTCCGCAAGCGAGTTAAGTGCGCGATTCGCGGCCTTCTTCTCCAGGCGCTCGTAAGGGGACCGCTGATGCGCGAGGCGCACAGCGACCGCTACGGCGGTGTTGCCCATCGCTCTGATTCGGTCCATCAGGTCGGCATGGCGGCCCGCATCGGCCGCGAGTGCACCCCGATAGCCACGCTCCGCAAGCGTGCCGTCGATATGACGGGTCCCCTCCTCAACTGAGGAATGGTGGGCCTGCTGCGCGATCAGCATCGTTGAGCGGGGGTGCCCCTCGCCCGCCGCGACGATCAGCTCCAGAGCCTCTTCGTCGACGGCGCAGTCGTCCTCTTCGAACCGCTCGCGAAGTCCTTTCCGCCACTCCTCCTCGCTGATTGAGGAGAGCTCGTGAAAGCCGCCGAACTGGTAGGGCGCACGGCGCTCGCTGCCGAACATGTCGCGCATCAGGCGCTCGACGCTTCCGGCGAACAGGCACGTGACCCGAGGCGAGTCGTGCAACGCCCCCCGCAGTCGCTGCGTGGCCTGCTCGGGGTCGCCATACGCCCCGCTGGGCAGCTGTTGGAGCTCGTCGATGAACAGGATCAGCTGTCGATCGTCGCGCTCGGCGATGCGCTGGGGCAGCTGGAAGGCGAGGCTGAGTTCCTGTAGCGGGTCGCGGCGTTTCCGGGTCGGCTCGAGAGCGATCTCCACCGCGTCGCCGAGCTCGGACTTCACCCGCAAACAGTGCTGCGCGCTCGCTCTACCAGCTGCTTGAGCGCCGAGCGGTTGGCGAGCGTCTCCTGGGCGAGCGTCTCGGCCAGCGCAGCGGCGTTCGTATCTCTGAAGAGACTCACGCTCACGACGTAGAAGCGCCGTCGGCGAAGGGCTGCGACGGTGGCCTCGCAGACCGTGCTCTTGCCGGTGCGGCGTGGGGCTGCCACGATCCGGTGCAGCCCATCTGCCAGCTCAGACGTGAGCTCTTCCAGGTCGGTCTTACGGCCGATGAGCTTTCCCGGGGGACGAATCGGCTCCTCCGACGGAAAGAGATCTCGCGAGCGTGCTCGAGGCATGTTGGCAATTATGCCAACCACTGTTGACGAATTCGCCAACGCCAATCGTCGGACGCCGAAGTGTTCTCCCGGCGGTACTGACCATCGCGGTGTCGAACCGAACGGCGTGCGCTCGGTCAAAGGGCTACGACGGCGAGGCCCGGGACTCGTTCGAACTCGGTCGCGTTGGCGGTCGCGATTTCCATGCCATGACTTACGGCGGTCGCCGCGATCCACATGTCGTGCGCGCCGATCACTTCACCGTCCCGCTCAAGCCCTGCCCAGATTTCGGCATGTGCCCTGGCTATCGGGGTCGTGATCGGCAAGGGCTCGATCGAGGAGATCATGTACTCGACAAAGGCCTGCCGCCGGGCGCGAACGTGACCGTCCGTGGCGCGGTAAACGCCATGCAGCAACTCGCTGGCTGTGATCACGCTGATCGCCCGCTCCCGTTCGCCAAGGGCATTCTCGAGCGACGGCCCGCGTCGCTCCGCATTGATCAGGACAGAGGTGTCGATCAGGACGGCCAAGCCGCGCTGGGCGGGCCGATCTTCTCGCGACCCGCTTCGACGTCGCCCTCGAAGTTCTCGTCAACCGCCGGCGCGCCGTCCATTAGCTCGCGCCAGCGCTCCGCGGATACGACCTGGCGCCCCCCGGCGGGGCGCATCCGCACGATGGGCACGCCGTTGCGAACGACCTCCACTTCCTCGCCGGCGCCCACCCTGCTGACGACCTGCGAGAACTTCCTGGCGACCTCCGTGGCGGTCAAGCGCGTCATTTCGTGAGATTATCAGATAAATCTGATCCACCTTTGACCTGCGCGCCGTAGGCGAGGTCGACTTGTTCAGCTGGCCTGGGACGAGGTCGGGGCGGACGAGCTGTCGAGCGGGCCGTCGACGACGGTGTCGGGGTCGGGCAGCTGGATGTCGGGGTGGTTGCCGAAGTTGAACAGGTCCATCCGCATGTCCGTGGTCGTCGGCGGCGCTCCGTTCTCCCCGGGGGCGGGCATCACGAACCTCATCCGCCGGACCAGGTTGCTGCGATCGATCCAGACTTCGGCGCTGATCCCCGTCGGCGCCACGCCCTCGAGGCTTTCGTAGGCGTCGGCGGCATCGTCTTTGCCCTTTTCGCGCAGCAGCTCGGCCAGTTTCGCGATGGCGATGTTGGCGCGGTAGCGGCGGGTCATCTTCCCGTTCACGGACTGGTGCCCGACCACGCGGACATTGCCGGAATCGGAGAGAATCTGCATCGCTTCATCGAATTCGAGATCCGTGTCGTCTTTGCGTTCGTCCTTCTCGGTTCGCACCCACTCCTTGCCGGGTGGCAGCTCCGTGGCGAACGTGTTGCTCTTTTCGTAGGAGTAGGTGTCGTCGCTGATCTCGACGAACCTGATCGGGCCGGCGATGGGACTGTCGAGCGAGAGCGACACCCGCGCGCGGTCGGTGTCGCCGTTGTAGATGCCGCTGCCCTGGGCGGTAACCGGACCTGGCAGGGCGGGGGAGTTGTAGACGACGTAGAGGTTGAAGTTGAAGCCGGGGTAGCTTTCCATCCTCTCGGCGGCCTGGGCGACCGGGTTGAGCGCGGGCGCGTTTTCGTCACCGTGCAGAACCGAGTTGACGACGACGGCGATCAGCAGCACGGCGAGCACCGCGACCACCTGCAGGAGCCGTCGGGACAACGGCTCAAGTGAGCCTCCGGCGCTGCTCGGCGTCGCGGCGGTCACCTTCGGTGGCCCCGGCGTGTTCCCGGCGCCATCCGATGAGCCCCAAAGAGGCGGCGAGCCTGGCGGCGGGGTGGAGTTCGGCATCTCGGACAAGACAGTCCGTCTATCGGCGATGACGCGTAACCGCTTGAGCAATCGGACCATGTGCCCGGCAGCTCGTATGATGCGCACGATGAATGCGAACCGGGAACTGTGGGAGAAGGGCGATTTCACCCGCATCGCCGAGACGATGCGCGAGAGCGGCGAGGAGCTCGTCGCCGACCTCGGCATCGTCGAGGGGCTTCGGGTGCTGGACCTCGGCTGCGGGGACGGGACCACGGCTGTTCCGGCGGCCCAGCTCGGCGCCGAAGTGCTGGGCGTCGACGTCGCCGCCAATCTCGTTGCGGCCGGCAACGCGCGCGCGCAGGCGCTCGGCCTGGCCAACATCAGGTTCCAGGAGGGCGACGCGACGGACCTGAACGCGCTCGACGACGAGAGCTTCGACCTCGTCGTCAGCATCTTCGGCGCGATGTTCGCCCCGAAGCCGTTCGACGTCGCCAGCGAGATGGTCCGCGTGACCAAGCCCGGCGGCCGGATCGTGATGGGGAACTGGATCCCGAACGACCCGACCCTGGTGGCCCAGATCCTCAAGATCAGCGCCTCCTACTCGCCGCCGCCCCCGGAGGGCTTCGTCAGCCCGATGACCTGGGGCATGGAGGACGAGGTGGTCGAGCGCTTCGGCGCCGCCGGAATCCCGAAGGAGCGGATCTCCTTCCAGAGGAACACCTACACCTTCCACTACCCCGGCTCTCCGGCGGAGCTCGTCGCCGACTTCAGAACCTACTACGGGCCGACGATGAACGCCTTCGCCGCGGCGGAGGCCGACGGTCGCGCGGACGAGCTGCAGGCCGAGCTCGAGCAGCTCTTCGAGGCGCAGAACACGAGCGAGGACGCGACCTCGATCCCGGCGACCTTCCTGCGGGTGACCGTCCAGCGCTAGTGCCGCGCCACGCTCTCCCGCATGGCAACCGACGGAACGCGCGACAGGGAGCTGCTCCGCTCGCCCTGCGACGTCGAGGCGGAGGATGAGGTTCGCCTCGATCGGATCGAGGCCGAGATCGACCGCGGCTTCGACGCCCTGCGCGACGTCGACGACGGTGTCTCGATCTTCGGCTCGGCTCGCGTCGAGGCGGGCCACCGCTGGTACGAGCTATGCCGCGAAACCGCGGCCTGCCTCTCGCGCAAGGGCTTCACGGTGATCACCGGCGGCGGCCCCGGCCTGATGGAGGCGGCCAACCGCGGCGCCGCCGAGGCCGGCGGCCTCTCCGTCGGCCTCAACATCCAGCTCCCGGTCGAGCAGCGGACCAACCCCTACGTCAACCGCGCCCTCGACTTCCACTACTTCTTCGCCCGCAAGCTGATGTTCGTCCGCTACGCGCGCGCCTTCGTCATCTTCCCGGGCGGCTACGGCACGCTCGACGAGCTCTTCGAGGCGCTCACCCTGATCCAGACCCACCGCATCCAGCTCTTCCCGACGATCCTCGTCGACTCGGCCCACTGGGCGCCGATGCTCGAGTGGATCGACGAGGAGCTCGACGACACCTCGCTGATCTCGCCACCCGACATGGAGCTGCTCGTCACCGCCGACACCGTCGAGGAGATCTGCGGCCACGTCGAGAAGGCGACGCGTCTGCAGCGTGAGCTGACTTGACTGTTCGTGAGGACGAGGTCCGCGTCCCGGCTAGTGCCGGAAATGCCGGTGCTTTGTGAACACCATCGCGACGCCGGCGGCCTCGCAGGCCTCGATCACCTCGGCGTCGCGCTTGGAGCCGCCGGGCTGGATCACGGCGGTGGCGCCGGCCTCGATTCCCAGCTGCGGGCCGTCGGCGAAGGGGAAGAAGGCGTCCGAGGCAAGCGAGGAGCCGGAGAGCAGCGCCGCGGCCTCCTCGCCGCGCGCATCGCGGCACTTCTCGACCGCGAGGCGGACCGAGTCGACGCGGCTCATCTGGCCGGCGCCGATCCCCAGCGTCGCCCCGTCCTTGGCGATCACGATCGCGTTGGAGCGGACGTGGCGCACGACCGTCCAGGCGAAGCAGAGGTCGTCCCACTGCGCGTCGCTCGGCTGCCCCTTCGTCACCACCTCCATCAGCTCGCGCGGCTCGGGATCGCCGTCGCGGTCCTGGATCAGCAGCCCGCCCAGCACCCGCTTGACGTCGCGTTCGGCCGGGTCGCGCTGGCGGCGCTCCTCCTCGCAGAGGATCCGGATCGCCTCCTTCTGCTGCAGGACCGCGAGCGCGCCGTGCTCGTATTCGGGCGCGATCAGCACCTCGACGAAGTTCTCATGCAGCCGGCCGGCGAGCTCCCCGGAGATCGGCCGGTTGAAGGCGATCACGCCGCCGAAGGCGGACATCGAGTCGCAGGCCAGCGCCTTCTCGTAGGCCTCCAGCGCGCTCGCCCCGATCGCCACCCCGCAGGGGTTGTTGTGCTTGACGATCGTGCAGGCGGGCCGGTCGAAGTCCTCTACCAGGCGCCGGGCCGAGTCGAGGTCGAGCACGTTGTTGAAGGAGAGCGCTTTGCCGTGCAGCTTCGAGACCCGCGAGAGGATGTGACTGCGCGCCCCGGCCTCGGCGTACAGCGCCCCCCGCTGGTGCGGGTTCTCGCCGTAGGCGAGGTCGAGCACCTTCTCGTAGGCGACCGCCAGGTGTTCGGGGTAATCCTCGTACTCCGCCGAGAACCAGCGGCTGATCGCGGCGTCGTAGCGCGCGGTCTGGGCGAAGGCCTCGTTGGCGAGCCAGTGCCGGGTGGCCGCCGATACCTCGCCGTCGTTCTCCTCCAGCTCGGCGAGCACCGCGTCGTAGGACTCGGGCTTGACCACGACCGCGACGCCCTCGTGGTTCTTGGCCGCGGCGCGGATCATCGTCGGCCCGCCGATGTCGATGTTCTCGACCGCGACCTCGTGGGAGACGTCCTGTCCCGAGACGGTCTCCTCGAACGGGTAGAGGTTGACGCAGACGAGGTCGATCGGCTCTATCCCCTCGCGCTCCAGCGTCGCCACGTGCTCGGGGTCGCCGCGGCGGGCGAGCAGCGCCGCGTGCAGCCGCGGGTGCAGCGTCTTCACCCGGCCGCCGAGGATCTCCTCCTGGCCGGTGAACTCGGACACGTCGGTGACCTCGAGGCCGGCATCGCGCAGCGCCGCCGCGGTGCCGCCGGTGGAGAGGATCTCGACTCCGAGGCCGGCGAGGCCGCGGGCGAAGTCGGCGACGCCCGTCTTGTCGGAGACCGAGACGAGCGCTCGCCGCACCCGAATCGCGCCGTTGCTCACGGCTTCGGTCGGGGTGTTTGCGGGAGCGTCACTCATCGACGATCACGACCCGAGGGTCGTCGGCGTCGATCCTAACCATGCCCCGCGCGATCATGCGGATCGCCTCCGGGTAGAGCTCGTGCTCGGCCGCGTGGATCGCCTCCTCCAGCTCGTCCCGGTCGCGGCTTGCGGGCACCGGCACCTCCTGCTGCACGATCACCGGGCCGGTGTCGACCCCCTCGTCGACGAAGTGAACGGTGACTCCGGTCGTCTCGACTTCCGCCTCCAGCGCCTGGCCGATCGCGTCGAGCCCGGGGAAATCCGGCAGCAGGGCGGGGTGGACGTTGACGATCCGGTTGCCGAAGCGGGCGACGAAGCCGGGGCTCAGCAGCTGCATGTAGCCGGCGAGGACGACCAAATCGGCCTCCAGTAACTCGATCCATCGGGCAAGCGCCTCGTCGCGCGCTTCGCGGCCCTCGTACGCGTCGCTCGGGAAGGAGGCCGTCTCGACCCCGGCCTCGCGCGCCCGCTCCAAGGCACGCGCGCCGACCTTGTCCGAGCCGACCCCGACGACGCGGACCCCGTCGCGCCCGTGCAGCCGGTCGAGGATCGCCTGCAGGTTGGTGCCGCTGCCCGAGGCGAGGACGACGATGCGGAAGTCGTTCACGTCTGCATCATCCCCCATGCACCCACGCACTCATGCGGTCGTACTTGTTCCCGCATAGCGGGAACAAGTACGACCGCATGAGTGATCCGACGGCCGCGCGCAACACCGGTCGTAGCTATAACCGCATAGCGGGAACAAATACGACCGCTAGGACGAGGCGGGGATGACGGCAACGTCCTCCAGCGCGAACTTGCCGTTCGCCTCCTCCGGATCGCCTAGCGGATATCGCCCGCTGAAGCAGGCGTCGCAGTGGTCCTCCGGCGGCGTGCCGACCGCCTCGTAGACGCTGTCCAGCGAGAGGTAGGCGAGCGAGTCGCAGTCGAGCTCGTCGGCGATCTCCTGCACGGTGCGCCCGTGGGCGATCATCTCCTCGCGGGTCGACATGTCGACCCCGTAGTGGCAGGGATTGCGGATCGGCGGCGCCGTGATCCGCATGTGCACCTCGGTCGCCCCCGCGTCGCGCAGCATGCCGACGATCTGCCGCGTCGTGTTGCCGCGCACGATCGAGTCGTCGACGACGACGAGCCGTTTGCCGGCGACGATCTCCGGCAGCGGGTTGAACTTGAGCCGCAGGCCGTGCTTGCGCAGCTCCTGTCCGGGCTGGATGAAGGTGCGCGCCACGTAGCGGTTCTTGATCAGGCCGTCGTCGCGCGGCAGACCCGAGGCGCGGGCGAAGCCGGCGGCGGCAGGGTTGCCGGAGTCGGGCACCGAGATCACCAGGTCGGCCTCGACCGGCGCCTCGTCCCAGAGGATCTCGCCCATCCGGCCACGCACCTGCTGCAGCACCTTGCCCTCGAGCCGGCTGTCGGGACGGGAGAAGTAGATGTGCTCGAAGACGCAGATCGCCGGCCGCTCGGCCTTGACCACCTGGCGCGTCTCCAGACCGCGCTCGGTCAGCGAGACCATCTCGCCGGGATGCACCTCGCGCATCAGCTCGGCGCCGATGATGTCGAAGGCGCAGCTCTCCGAAGCGACGACGAAGCGGTCCTCGAGCCGGCCGAGCGAGAGCGGCCGCACGCCGTGCGGGTCGCGGAAGGCGACGATCGCCCGCTTGGTCATCACCACGGTCGAGTAGGCGCCCTCCAGCCGCGGCATCGTCTTGGCGACCGCGTCCTCGATCAGCTTGCCCTCGCTGGAGGAGAGCAGCGCCGCGATGATCTCCGAGTCCGATGTGCCGCGGAAGGAGATGCCGCGCTCCTTCAGCTCGCTCCAGAGCTCGACCGCATTGGTCAGGTTGCCGTTGTGGGCGAGGGCGAGCTCGCGGCCGTCGTCGCGCCAGACCGGCTGCGCGTTCTCCCACGAGCCGCCGCCGGTGGTCGAGTAGCGCACGTGGCCGATCGCCATGTCGCCCTCCAGCGCCCGCAGCTTCTCCTCGTCGAAGACCTGGGAGACGAGCCCCGAGTCGCGCAGCGTCGTGATCTGTCCCCCCTCGCAGGTCGCGATCCCGGCCGACTCCTGGCCGCGATGCTGCAACGCGAAGAGCCCGAAGTAGGCGAGCCGCGAAACGTCGTGCCCGGGCGCGTATACGCCGAACACCCCGCATTCCTCACGCGGGCCGTCGCGATCTATCGGGTGCCCCTTGGGCGGAGTCAAGCGCGCTTCCTCGCGGTAGATGAAGGACGGACGCGCAGGCAGACCGCTGCCTACCTGCGCAGGGTAGCAGCGCCATGCGGCCACCCGTTCCCGTCTTCGACCGCCGCTATTTGCAGGGTTATGCCAGCTGCAGCGCGCTCTCCATCGGCTCGCCGATCACCAGGCCGAAGCGCTCGAGCAGCTCCGGGACGGTCTCCGGCCTCAGCTCGAGCTCGTAGCGGCCGGCGAGCTCCGCCAACCGCTCGGGATCGGCCTCGACCGCGCCTCCGATATCCGAAAGCTCCTCGAAGAAGTGCTCGAAGCCCGCGGGGGCGATGATCTCCAGGATCCTGCAGGGCTCGTCGCCGGCGTTCCAGAAGGTGTGCCACTCGTTGCGCGGCTTGAAGACGAGGTCTCCCGGGCCGGCCTCGACCACCTCGTCGCCGAGCAGGCCGCCCATCCGGCCCTCGAGCACGAAGCTGTACTCGTCCTCGCGGGCGTGGCGGTGCAGCGGAGCCGCCAGCGCCCGCGGCGAGAGCGGGTGTTCGACGAGGGAGAAGTCGCCCCCCGCGTCCTCGCCATTGATCATGAAGCGCGCCCCGATGCTGCCGAGGAAGCCGACCTTGCCGTCCTTGGGTCCGATAACCGTCGCCATCTCCTTCTCCTTCTCATATTGAGCGAACAATAGTGTTGCGCGAAAGTTAGCGGGTCTTGACGGATCTGTCAATATTCGTCGTACATCCATGTCCGAGCAAAAGCGCAAGTACGAGAAGAAGGCCCGCGCCGAAGCCGAGGCTCAGACCCGGCGACGCATCACCGAAAGCGCCGTCGAGCTGCACGGCACGCTCGGTCCCGCCCGCACCACGATGAGCGCGGTGGCCGATCACGCCGGCGTTCGCCGCTCGACGCTCTACCGGCACTTCCCAGACGAGCGGTCGCTGTTCGGAGCCTGCTCGGCGCACTGGGCCGGGGAAAACCCGCCCCCGGACGTCGGCGCGTGGGCGGCGATCGACGATCCGGCCGCGCGCCTCGACGCCGCGCTGTCGGACCTCTACGCCTACTACCGCCGGACGGAGGGGATGATGGACAAGCTCCTGCGCGATGCGCCGTCGGTGAAGATCGTCGGCGAGTTGATGGGCGGCTACCGTGCTTTGCTCGACGAGGCGGTGGAGATCCTGGCGCGCGGAAGGGGCCTGCGCGGCAACGCCGCCAAGCGCAGCCGCGCGGCCATTGGGCACGCCGTCGCCTTCCGAACCTGGCAGGACCTGAGCCACGAGCAGGGGCTCGACGATGCTGCCGCGGTCGAGCTGATGTCCCGATTTGTGGCGGCTTCCTAGCGCGAGGGCAGCCGGCCTCCGGTGCTCCGTGTGCGGCTATCGGCTCAGGCGAGTCGTTCGTCCAGCGAGCGCCAGGCGCCTTCGACCGAATCGAGGCCGACGGTGAAGCTGCGGTCGCCGGCGGCGATCTCCAGCGTGGCGCCGCCAACCTCGCCGACGTGTACGGCGCCGAGTGCGTCGAGCGCTTGGCGCTCGCCGCTGAGGAGGAAGCCGCCGGGGCCTTCGCCGAACAGCGCCTCCTCAGGGGAGCAGCCGCGTTCGCGCAGCGGTTGCAGGTCGGCGCGGCAGCCGAGGTTTCCGGCAATCGCGCACTCTGCGAGGGCGCAGGCGAGTCCGCCGTCGCTGATGTCGTGGGCGGAGGAGAGCTTGCCGGCGCGGACCGCGTCGCGGACGGTGGCGCAGGCGGCCGCCACTGCGGCGACGTCGGGCTGGGGGAGGCCGGCGTCGAGCTCGCCGCGCAGCTTGGCCAGCTCCGAGCCGGCGAGCGACGGGGCGAAGGGGCCGAGCAGGCCGATCGCGTCGCCCTCCCGCAGGAAGGCGCTGCCGCAGGCACGCGCCGGGTCGGGCAGCTCGCCGACCATGCCGACCACCGGCGTCGGGTAGATCGGGCCTTCCGGTCCCTCGTTGTAGAGGGAGACGTTGCCGCCGACGACGGGCACGCCGAGCGCTTCGCAGGCCTCGGCGAGGCCGCTGACCGCGCGGTCGAGCTGCCAGGCGGGTGCTGGTTTCTCCGGGTTGCCGAAGTTGAGGCAGTTGGTCAGGCCGAGCGGCTCGGCACCGACGCAGGCGAGGTTCTGGGCGCACTCGAGCACCGCCTCGACCGTGCCGGCGTAGGGGTCGCAGGCGACGCGCCGCCCGTTGCCGTCGATCGAGACCGCGATCGCGTTGCCGGACTCGGGCAGCTGCAGCACCGCGGCGTCGGCCGACTCGGGTCGTCGCACCGTGCGCGAGCCGACGACGCAGTCGTACTGCTCGAAGGCCCAGCGCTTGGAGGCGACGCTGGGCGAGGCGAGCAGCGCCAGCAATGTCTCCTCGGCGGAGACCCCCGCCTCGAGGGTGCGCCGATTGCCGTAGATCCACCCCTCCGGCTCGGTCGGCTCGAGGTCGTAGAGCGGGCAACCGTCGACCAATGCCTCGACCGGCATATCGCCGACGACCTCGCCGTCGCGCAGCACCCGGATCTGCCGTGAGTCGGTGACCACGCCGATCTCGGCCGCCCCCGTCTGCCATTTCTCGCAGAGGGCGATCACCTCGCCGACCTTCCCTGGCTCGACCACGGCGAGCATCCGCTCCTGCGACTCGGAGACCATGATCTCGAAGGGCGCCATGTCGGCCTCGCGCAATGGCACCTTGCCCACGTCGAGGTCGATGCCGACCCCGCCCGCCGAGGCCATCTCGCCGGCGGACGAGGTGAGGCCGGCGGCGCCGAGGTCTTGCAATGAGACGAGCAGCCCCTTCCCCAGCAGCTCCAGGCAGCACTCGAGCAGCTTCGACTCCTCGAAGGGGTCGCCGATCTGCACCGTCGGCCGCTTCGCCTCGTCGCCGTCGCCAAGCTCGGCCGAGGCCAGGACCGAGGCGCCGCCGATCCCGTCGCGACCGGTCGAGGCTCCCATCAGGACGACGGCGTTGCCGACACCGGCCGCCGCCGCCCGCACCATCTCATCGGTCTTCGCCAGCCCCACGCACATCGCGTTGACCAGGCAGTTGTGCTCGTAGGGCGCCTCGAAGTAGATCTCGCCGCCGACCGTCGGTACGCCGATCGAGTTGCCGTAGTGCCCGATCCCGCGCACGGCGCCGTCGAGCAGGTGGCGCGAGCGCAACGAGTCGAGCTCGCCGAAGCGCAGGCTGTCGAGGATCGCGATCGGCCGCGCGCCGAGCGCGAAGACGTCGCGGAGGATGCCGCCGACCCCCGTCGCCGCGCCCTGGAAGGGCTCGACCGCGCTCGGGTGGTTATGCGACTCGACCTTGAAGGCGACGGCGTATCCACTGCCGACGTCGACCGCGCCGGCGTTCTCGCCCGGCCCCATCACCACCCGCTCGCCCTCGGTCGGCAGCCGGCGCAGCAGCTTGCGCGAGTGCTTGTAGGCGCAGTGCTCGGACCAGAGCAGGCTGAACATCGCCAGCTCGACGTCGTTCGGCTCGCGCCCGAGCTTCTCGACGATCAGCTCGAACTCGGCGTCGGTCAGCCCCAGCTCGCGGTGCTTCGCGACCTCCACCGTCATTCCAATCCCTTCCGGTGCGCTTTATCCACGCATATGGGGGGAAAAGCGCACCGGAAGCTCATGCGCGCACCTCCGCTACGGCTTCGAAGACCTCGAGCCCGTCGGTCGACCCGGTCAGCGGGTCGACCGCGTGCTCCGGGTGCGGCATCAAGCCGACGACGTTGCCGGCCTCGTTGCGCACCCCGGCGATGTCCCGCGCCGACCCGTTCGGGTTCTGCCCCGGCGCGTAGCGGTAGGCGACCTGCCCCTTCGCCTCCAGCGCGTCGAGCACCTCCTCCGGCGCGTAATAGCGCCCTTCGCCGTGCTTCGCCGGAATCGACAAAGCCCGCCGACGGGCCGATACGTCAAGGTCACCTTGACGTATCGGCCCGTCGGCCCAGTCCGCGGCGGGGATCAGGTCGAGTTGGCGGCAGTGGAAGCGCAGGTCCTCGTTGAGCAGCAGGGCACCGGGCAGCAGGCCCGCCTCGCAGAGCACCTGGAACCCGTTGCAGATTCCCAGCACCGGGCCGCCGCCGCCGGCGAACTCGGCGACCGCCTCCATCGCCGGCGAGAAGCGGGCGATCGCCCCGGCTCTCAGGTAGTCGCCGTAGGAGAAGCCGCCGGGGACGACGACGGCGTCGATCCCGTCCAGATCGCGCTCCTCGTGCCAGACCAGCCGCGCCTCGCCGAGCAGCCCGCAGGCATGCAATGCGTCGCGCTCGTCGCAGGAGCCGGGGAACTGCAGGACGCCCCAGCGCATCAACCGCCGCCGTCGAGACGCTCGATCTCGTAGTCCTCGATCAGCGGGTTGGCGAGCAGCTTCTCGCAGAGCTCGCCGAGCCGCTCGGGGTCCTCGGCTTCGAGCTCGACCATGCGCCCGACGCGCACGTGCTCGACGCCCTCGAAGCCGAGCGCCGGCAGCGCCCGCTCGACCGCCTTGCCCTGCGGGTCGAGGATCCCCTCCTTGGGGCGAATCAGCACCCGGGCCCTGGCGGCGGCCACTAGAAGGAGCGCTCCGTGATCCGCTCGTAGGCCTCGACGTACTTGGCGCGCGTCTGCTCGACCACGTCGGGCGGCAGCTCGGGCGCCGGCGGCGTGTGGTCCCAGCCCGCCTCGTCGGCCCAGTCGCGGACGTACTGCTTGTCGAAGGACGGCTGCGTCTTGCCCGGCTCGTAGAGGTCGGCGGGCCAGAAGCGCGAGGAGTCGGGCGTCAGCACCTCGTCGGCGAGGACGATCTCGGCGCCCGCGTGCCGCCCGAGCTCGAACTTCGTGTCGGCGAGGATGATCCCCCGGTCCGCCGCGTGCTCGGCGCCGCGCTGGTAGACCTCGATCGAGATCCGCCGCAGCTCCTCCATCAGCGCCCGATCGCCGACGATCTCCGCCGCCCGGTCGAAGTCGACGTTCTCGTCGTGGTCGCCGATCTCGGCCTTCGTTGCCGGGGTGAAGATCGGCTCCGGCAGCCTGTCGGACTCGAGCAGCCCGGCCGGTAGCTCAATCCCGCAGACCGTGCCGTCGCGCCTGTATTCCTTCCAGCCCGAGCCCGAGAGATAGCCGCGCACGACGCACTCGACCGGGTACATCTCCAGCCGCCGCACCCGCATCGCCCGTTCGGCGACCTCTTCCGGCACGTCAGCGGAGACGAAGTGGTTGGGGACGATGTCCTCGGTCAGCTCGAACCAAAATTCGGAGATCCGGTTCAGCACCTTGCCCTTGTCGGGGATCGGCGTCGGCATCACCACGTCGTAGATCGAGATCCGATCCGAGGCGACCATCAGCAGGTCGTCCTCCCACTCGTAGATCTCGCGGACCTTCCCGGAGGAGTGCAGCTTCAGGTCGGCGACGGGGGGCATTAAGGCGATGCTAACCACCCGGGAAGCGGAGCACCGGCCCGGTGCGCTCTGCGATCCTTAGTCGCGATGCTGCCCCCCGAACCGAAGAGCCCGCCACTGGTGCAGACGCTCAGGTGGGGCTTCCGCCCGCTGCCCTTCATGCAGGAGTGCCGCGAGCGGATCGGCGACAACTTCAGCGTCAAATTCCTCGGCTTCGAACGGCCGATGGTGATGATCTCCGACCCGGCCGCGATCAAGGCCCTCTATACAGAGCGCTCGCACGGCCTGCCGCCGGGCCGCGACATCATCCTCAAGCCGATCCTCGGCGAGCGCTCGCTGCTGCTGCTCGAAGGCGCCGACCACCTCGCCCACCGCCGGTTGATGCTGCCCGCCTTCCACGGCGAGCGGATGCGCGCCTACGAGCCGATCATGGCCGAGATCGTCGACGCCGAGATCGACAGCTGGTCGCTGGGCGAGGAGTTCGCGATCCACCCGCGCATGCAGGCGGTCACGCTCGAGGTGATCCTGCGCGTCGTCTTCGGCGTAGCCGAGGGCCCACGGCTGCAACGGCTTCGCCACCTTCTGACCACCGTGCTGGAGGAGACCGCTTCGCCCACCGCGCAGCTGATCGGCCTCGCGACCCGCCGCTTCGGCGGCCGCCCTTGGGCCAAATTCGAGGGCCGGCTGGCGGAAGTCGACGACCTGCTCTACGCCGAGATCGCCGAGCGGCGCGCCGAGGAAGGCTTCGAGGAGCGCGACGACATCCTTTCGCTGCTGATGGCGGCTCGCTTCGAGGACGGCGGCGGCCTCTCCGACATCGAGCTGCGCGACCAGCTGCTCACCCTGCTGCTCGCGGGTCACGAGACGACCGCGACGGCGCTGGGCTGGACCTTCGACCTGTTGCTACGCCACGCCGGTTCGCTACAGCGGTTGCGCGACTCGCTCGAGGCGGGCGAGGAGGACTATCTGCGCGCGACGATCTCCGAGTCGCTGCGCTTGCGGCCGGTGGTGCCGCTCGCCGGCCGCCGCCTCTCAGTCGACCTCGAGGCCGGCGACCTCCACCTGCCGGCTGGCACCGACGTCACCCCGGCGATCTGGCTCGCTCACACCCGTGCCGACGTCTATCCCGAGCCCTTCGCCTTCCGTCCTGAGCGCTTCCTCGACGAGGCACCCGACACCTACGCCTGGATTCCCTTCGGCGGCAGTGTCCGGCGCTGCCTCGGCGCCGCTTTCGCCGAGTTCGAGATGCGCGTCGTGCTGCGCGAGGTGCTGACCCGCTGCGAGCTGCACAAGGCAAGCCCGGCCCCGGAGCGAGTCGGTCGCCGCAACATCACCCTCTCCCCGCGCGACGGCACCCCGGTCGTCGTCACCGCCCGCCGCCCGGCACGCGACCGCGATCTTGTCCCCGCCTGAGGGACGTGCCGGTCTCTGGGTGCCTAAAAAGGCATCTACGATCCGGCACGTCCGGGGTTGGCCCGCGCCCAGCGGGCGATAACCGCCGAGCCGGCAATCACCTCACCGTCGTCGAGGACGAGAATCGGCACCTCGTTGGCGCCGCTCAGCTCGCGCACCTCGGCCCGGTCCTCCTCGCGGCTGCCCCAAGTCCACGGCACCATCCGGTAGCCGCCGACGACGCGCAGCTCGTAGCGGTGGCCGGCGTCGTCGAGCGCCTTCGCCGCCTTTCCGCAGGGGTGCCCCAATCTCGCCGCCGATTTCCTTGCCCCGCAGGTAAAGAGAACCATGGGCTCGGACCCTACCGGCGAGCGCGATCGTGAGCAGATGCTACAGTCGTAGCACCATCGTAGAAGTAGCGACAAGAGAGCTGCGGAACAAAACCGCCGACCTGCTGCGCCGCGTCGAGGCGGGGGAGAGCATGGTGATCACCGTGCGGGGGAAGCCGGTGGCGAATCTGGTGCCGCACCGGCTCGACGCCCCGCGCTGGATGCCGCGCGAGGAACTGGTCGAGCTGCTGAAGACGCATTCTGCCGATCCCGGTCTGCTCGACGATCTCAAGCGGCTCGCGGGTGAAACGACGGACGAAGACAGGCTGAACCGCTTGTGGTGAGCGAGCGGGAAGTTTCGCGAGGGCTCCTCGACACCTCAGTTCTCGTTGCCATCGAGAACGGCAGGTCACTGCGCACGGAGGCCATGCCCAAGACGACCGCGATCTCAGTGGTGACCAAGGCGGAGCTCCGGATGGGCATATTCGCGGCGGAGGACGTCGAGACCCGGGATCGACGGCTGGTGACCTTCGAGTTGGCTAATCGCATCGTCGCCCTTCCCGTCGACGAGGCCGTGGCGAGAGCATGGGCGCAAATGCGCGCTTACGTGGGGGCCTCCGGTGAGAAGGTCGAGGTCAACGACATGTGGATCGCCGCGACCGCAGCGGCTCACGAGATCCCGGTTCTCACTCAAGACGGCGACTTCGACGCGCTAAACGGCGTCGCCGGCCTGACCGTGATCCCGGTTTAGCCGCGCAGCGCTTCCAGCCGCTCGAAGACCGCGGGCAGGTTGGTCAGGTAGGCGTCGAAGTCGAAGACGGCGTCGAGGTCGAGGTCGGGAGCGGCCTCGGCGAGCAGGTCGCGAAACGGGGTGCCGGTGTCCCATGCCCGTTGGGCGTTCTCCTGGACGATTCGGTAGGCCTCATCGCGGGTCAGACCGAAGTCGACCAGGGCGGTGAGGGCGCGCTGGCTGAAGAGCGCCCCGTGGGTGAGGTCGAGGTTCTCGCGCATGCGCTCGGTGCGGACGGTCATCCCAGCGGCGACCTTGGCCGCCAGGTCCTGCATGTAGTCGAGGGCGATCGTCGCGTCGGGCAGGATCACCCGCTCGGCCCCGGAGTGGGAGATGTCGCGCTCGTGCCAGAGGGCGATGTTCTCCAGCCCAGCCTGGGCGTAGCCGCGCAGGACGCGGGCGAGGCCGGTGATCCGCTCAGTGCGGATCGGGTTGCGCTTGTGCGGCATCGCCGAGGACCCCTTCTGCTGACCGGAGGCAAACGGCTCCTCGACCTCGCGCACCTCCGTGCGCTGCAGGTTTCGCACCTCTGTGGCGAAGCGCTCCAGCCCGGCGCCGGCGACCGCGGTCGCCGAGAGCAGCTCGGCATGGCGGTCGCGCGGCACGACCTGCGTCGCCACCTCCTCGCGCCGCAGCCCGAGCCGCTCCATCACCCGCGCCTCGACCGCTGGCGGCACCGAGGCGTAGGTGCCGACGGCGCCGGAGAGCTTGCCGACCGCCAGCTGCTCGAACGCAGCTTCCAGCCGCTTCAGGTTGCGGTCTGCCTCGAAGGCGAAGCCGGCTAGCCGCAATCCGAAGGTCGTCGGCTCGGCATGCACCCCGTGCGTCCGCCCGACGCAGAGCGTGTCGCGCTGTTCTAGCGCCCGCTCGACCAGGGCGTCGCGGTACGCCCGCGCGCCCGCGACCACGATCTCGCCCACCGCGCACAGCTGCACGGCCAGCGCCGTGTCCAGCACGTCCGACGATGTCAACCCGTAGTGAACCCACCGCCCGTGCTCGCCGACCGACTCGGCCACCACGTCGACGAACGCGGCGACGTCATGGTCGGTCACCTTCTCGCGCTCGTTCACCGCGTCGACCGTGAAGCTCGCGTTGGCCCGTGCCGCCTCCGCCGCCTCGCGCGGCACGACCCCCTCCTCGGCCCACGCCTCCGTCGCCGCCAGCTCCACCTCGAGCCAGGTCTCCAACTTGCGCTGCGCCGACCAAGCTTCCCCAATCTCTGGCCGCGTGTATCGGGAGATCATCCAGCCACCCCCGTTCCGGTGCGCTTTATCCCCCTATAAGGGGGAAAAGGCGCACCGGAAGCTGGCGGAGCAGGGTAATTCGCTTCTCGCGCGGGTGGCGTGGGGTATGGGGGGGTCGAGGACGGACCGTGGCCCGCCCGCAGCGCCCCCCCATACCCCACGACAGGACCCGCGCGCCAGAAGCGTTCCATCAGCAGTTGATGATCCGCGCGGCCAGGATCCCCGCGTTCTTGGCCCCGTCGATCGCCACGCACGCGACCGGAATCCCCGGTGGCATCTGCACCGCCGAGAGCAGCGCGTCGAGGCCGCCCAGGCTTTTGCCCAGGATCGGAACGCCGATCACCGGCAGGTCGCTGTGCGCCGCCGCCACCCCCGGCAGCGCCGCCGACATGCCGGCCCCGGCGATGATCACCTTCAGTCCTCGCATGCGGGAGTTGACGCAGTACTCGCGAACCAGATCGGGATCGCGGTGAGCGCTCATCACCCGCACCTCGTAGCGAATGCCGACATCGTGCAGCGCCGTGCCGGCTGGCTGCATCTTCGGCTTGTCGTTCTTCGAGCCCATGATGATCCCGACCAGCGGCGAGTCGACTTCGATCTCCTCGAAGGCCTCCTCGACCGCGGGCATCGCGGCCGTCTCGGTGGGCTGGGGCTCCTCTGAGATCTCGCTCATCTCGTCCTTTCGCTGACTGGTTGACCTTCGACCCGCTCGACCGCGCGGGCCGCGATGTCGGACCGCATCTGCATTCCCTCGAACTCGATCCGGCGGGCTGCATCGTATGCGCGATCGCGCGCCTCGGCCGGGCTGGCGCCGAGCGCGGTGACGTTGAGCACCCGGCCGCCCGCAGTGATGGTCTCGCCGCCGCGTTCGGCCGTTCCAGCGTGGGTGACCTCGGCCAGCTCGGCGGCCGCCTCCAGGCCGCGGATGACGTCGCCCTTCGAAGAGCTCTCCGGATACCCGGCTGAGGCGAGCACGAGGGTCACCGCCCAATCGTCGACGAACTCGGCCTCGACCCCGGCGAGCCCGCCCGGCTCGCGCGCCGCCCGGCAGAGGTCGACCAGATCCGAGCGCAGCCGCGGCAGCACCGCCTGCGTCTCGGGATCCCCGAAGCGGGCGTTGAACTCGAGCACCTTGGGACCGCCCGCGCCGATCATCAGTCCCGCGTAGAGGACGCCGTGGAAGGGCGTTCCCCGCGCGGCCATCGCGGCGACGACCGGCCGGTGGACGAGGTCGACGATCTCCGCCACCTCGGCGGGACCGAAGCCGGGAACCGGCGAGTAGCTGCCCATGCCACCGGTGTTCGGTCCCTCGTCGCCGTCGAAGATCCGCTTGTAGTCCTGGGCCGGTGCCAGCGGCACCACGTTCTCTCCGTCGCAGAGCGCCAGCAGCGAGAGCTCTTCGCCCTCGAGGAACTCCTCGAGCACGACGGCCATATTGGCGCCGAAGCGGCGCTCGGTGAAGAAGACGTCGATCGCCTCGCGCGCCTCGGCCTCATCGCCGCAGAGGATCACCCCCTTGCCCGCCGCCAGCCCATCGGCCTTCAGCACCATCGGGTAGGTGGCCTCGGCGACCGCCTCGACCGCCTCCCCGTGGCTGCGCAGCAGCCTGTGCGCTGCGGTCGGCACGCCGGCCTCGCGCATCAGCTCCTTGGCGAACGCCTTCGATCCCTCCAGCTCCGCCGCCGCGGCGCTCGGCCCGAAGGCCGGCACCCCCGCATCCTCGAGCGCGTCGACGGCGCCCGCGACCAGCCCCGCCTCGGGCCCGATGACCACGAGGTCGACCGCCCGCTCGCGCGCCGCGGCGACGATCGCCTCGACGTCGTCCGCCGCGACCCCGGGCAGGCACTCGGCGTCGGCCGCGATACCCGCGTTCCCCGGCGCGCAGAACAGCTCGGGCGCGTGTGCCGAGCGGGCCAGCGCCCGCACGATCGCGTGCTCGCGCCCCCCTCCGCCTACAACCAGGACCTTCAAGCTAAAGCGAGCTGGCCAGCTCGTCGGCCGGCATCGCCGCCAGCGTCTGGCTCGTCATCGTCCCCCGTGAGCCGAGCTCGACCGAGACCTTGGTCATCGTCTTCTCGTCCGGGGCCTCGACCACGGTGACGAAGTCGTACTGGCCGAGCGTCGCGTACTGGGCGACGACCTTCGCCCCGATCTGCTCGACCTCCTTGTTGACCTCGGCAACCCTCCCCGGGTTGTTCTTCAGCGTCCGAACCCCCTCAGCGGTCAGATTCGTGAGCATCACATAAGTAGGCATGGCAGCTCCTTCATTAGGCGGGTAACCGAGCCTACGCTAACCAGCTGGATCGCGGAAGGGGTCCGGGGGCTGGGTCTCGGGAACTTGTGAGCGACCGAAGGGAGCGGGTTCCCGGGACCCAGCCCCCGGACCCCTTAACGCCCTCAGTTGTCGTAGCCGGCGTGGACGTGATCGCAGTGATCGCTGCGCGCAAACGCCGGCCCAGGACCGTCGACGTCGAAGCAGTAGATCAGCTCGGTCGGGTGCGCCGGCGCCGGCAGGTAGGCCAGCGTCCGCGCCAGTTCGGCGCAGGGCGCGGCCGGCGCCGTGTCGGTGCAGGCGACGCCGTCGACCGCGGCGATGTCCATCGCCCGTCCGAAGTAGTGGTTGGAGACGTTGCCTTCGACCGTGAACTGGGAGTGGTCAGAGCGCAGCGCCGAGATCGTCAGCTGGTGTTCCTGCGTGATCGCGCCGATCAGGCCGACGATGCGCGGGTCGATCGCGCCGTCGGTCAGGTCCTTCAGCTCGAGATCGTTGGAGAGCGTCAGGTTGCTCCAGTTGATCGGGGCGATCACCGTGTGGGGCAGGGAGAGGCTCCATTCGACCGGCTCGACGCTGCACTTGCCCTCCAGCGCTTCGGCCTGGATCAGCACCGCCTCGACGTACCAGGCTGCCTGGTTGTGAGCGAAGACGCCGGCGCGCAACCCGCCCTTCGACCAGATCAGCCGCGCCAGCGTCGCCGCCGAGTCGCCGGGGCTGGCGTGGCGGATGCGCCCGTCGCCGTTGCCGTCGACCGCGTAGTGACGCCACTCGTAGCCGTCGAGCCCGAGCGGGCCAAAGCGGCGGAGCTGCGCCTTGCTGAGCCCCTCGCCGAAGTTCGACTCGAGCCTGGCGACCGCCGACAGCGCCCAAACGCCGCGGCGGCCGAGCCCGTAGCGGGAGGCGGCGTTCTCGAACGCCCGCAGGTAGTTGGCCGGGACCTGCTTGCGCCATTCCCGCGGCAGGCTGCAGCTCAGCTCCTGCAGCTGCGGCCGCAGCGAGAAGGCGCCGTCCACGCCGCCGATGCCGCCGTAGCAGGCCGCATTGGCGAGCACCTCGGCGACGTACCAGTCGGCGTGGTTGTAGGCGAAGATCGCGTCGTAGGTGTTGCCGGGCATTCCGGCGGCGCTCAGGTAGCGGGCCGCGGCGAAGATCGCGTCTTCGGGGTTGTACGGGTCGCGTACGCCGTCGCCGTTGGCGTCGACGCCGTACGTTTCCCAGGTCGCGGGCATGAACTGCATCCAGCCGACCGCTCCCGCCGAGGAGACGTTGAGGTTGGTGCCGAAGGCCGTCTCGACCTGGTTGATTCCGGCGAGGATCGCGGCGCCCTGGGGACCGAGGCCGTAGGTCGCGGCGGCCCGCTGGTACATCGGGATCAGGATCGGCGGCACACCGGTGGCAGCGCAGCTCGAGCCCGGGATCGAGGGGATCTCGAAGGTCGTGGTCGGCCCGGGGGGCGCCTTCACGCCCCCGTCCGGCTCCGGCGAGGGGGTCGGCTTCGTGCGCGGCGGCTTCGCCGAGTGCCCGGGGGAGGTGCCGCCCGTTTTCTTCTGTGTGCCGGCTGGGGCGACGAGGGAGTCGCCCTGCTGCACGGTGGACTGGTTCGTGGTCGGCGCCGGCGCCGCCGTTTCGCTCGCCGGCTGGGTCGGCGCTTCGGCGCTCGAGAGGTTTTCCGGAGCGTCTTCGGCCGTGGCGCTCGAAGCGGTCAGGGCCGCGCCGATCGCAACCGCGAGGAGGATGTTGCGCAGGCGGCCCATCAGCCGAGGGTTTCCGTCACTTGCCATTTGTCGGTGCCCTTTTCGCGCTGGACGCCGAGACGCAGCTCGCTGGTGATGCCGACCCGAAGCAGCGAGACGCTCAACGTGTAGACGTCACCGTGCTTGGGACCGGGAACGACGTTGAGCACCTTCGCCTTCGGAACCGTGACGTTGGCGGGCAGCCGCGGCGGGCGCCGCAGGAGGTCGCGTGTGACCTGCGGCGAGGCGGTCGCCGCGATCGTGGCGCGGACCTTGGCGTCCACCTGGCCGGTCTCGTAGAGGACGAAGGCGCCGGAGAAGCGCCGGGCCACCGCGATCGCGGCCTTGCCCGGGTCGACGACTTCGTCGGAGGCCGCCGAGCTCGCGGTCTTGGCGTCGGCCGTCGCGGCGCTCGACGCTTCGCTGGGCCCGGCGGTTGCGCCGCTGCCGGCGGTCTTAACCGCGGCGTCGCCACCCTCGGGCGTGAAGTCGGGAGCCGAGCCGTGCAGGACCGGCGCCGGCGGAGCTTCCGCGATGATCGGAGCCGGCTCGACCGCCGCCGTCGACAGCTCGCCCAGGCGCGTCGCCTGTCCGCCGCCGGAGGCCAGGAGGAGGCCCAACGCCGCCGCCGCCGCGGCCAGCGTCACCAGCCCGGCGGCGCTCGCCATGCGCACCGACTCGCTCCAACCGTCGGAGCGCTCCTCGAGTGGCCAGACCACTCCACGCTCGACTGTCCAGACGGCTCGCTCGAACGGCCACCTGGCCACCTCGCCGAGGCGGCGCAGCAGATCGGCGCCGCGCCAGACGAGGCGTTCCTCGATCGCGAAGGCGGCATCGGCCACCGATGCGCGAAATGGCACTGCAGCGTTGATCTTCGGTCGTCCCAGCATTGAAAAAGGCGTCGTCAGGTTATGTCGGAATCCTGCCTGCGTTCCCTTAACACCGCATAATGGGCCGTGCTTCCCAGCGGCGCTACCCCGTCACTTTGGCAGGTGCGCCGCCAAAGGCCAACTCGCCTTTCTCGGCGCGTACCGAAACGACGTCTCCTTCGCGGAACTCGCCCTCGAGGATCTTGAGGGCCAATTTGTCGACGAGCTGTTTCTGGATCGTCCGCTTCAGCGGCCGCGCGCCGTAGGTCGGGTCGTAGCCGAGGTTGCCGAGCAGGGTGCGCGCGTCGTCGTCGAGCTCGACCTCGATCCCGCGCTCGGCCACGCGTCCGACGAGCTGGGAGACCTGCAGGTCGACGATGCGGCCGATGTCCTCCTTCGAGAGGCGGTGGAAGATCACCGTGTCGTCGATCCGGTTGAGGAACTCGGGCTTGAAGGTCGCCGCCAGCACCTCTTCGATCTGCTCGCGGATCTTCTCGTCGACCGCCTCGCCGACGATCCGCTCGCTGCCGACGTTGGAGGTCATGATCAGCACCGTGTTGGTGAAGCTGACGGTCCGCCCCTGGCCATCGGTCAAACGTCCATCGTCCATGATCTGCAGCAGCGTGTTGAAGACGTCGGGGTGGGCCTTCTCGATCTCGTCGAGGAGGACGACGGCGTAGGGCCGGCGCCGCACCGCCTCGGTCAGCTGGCCACCCTCCTCGTAGCCGACGTAGCCGGGCGGGGCGCCGATCAGCCGCGCCACGGTGTGCTTCTCCATGTACTCGGACATGTCGAGGCGGACGATCGCCTGCTCGGAGTCGAACATGAACTCCGCCAGCGCCTTGGCCAGCTCGGTCTTGCCGACCCCGGTCGGGCCGAGGAAGAGGAAGCTGCCGATCGGCCGGTCGGGGTCCGAGAGCCCGGCGCGCGAGCGGCGCAATGCGTTGGAGACGGCGGCGATCGCCTCGTCCTGTCCGATCACCCGCTCGTGCAGCCGCTCCTCCATCTGGATCAGCTTCTCGACCTCGCCCTCCATCAGGCGGCTGACCGGGATGCCGGTCCACTTGGCGACGACCTCGGCGACGTCCTCCTCGCTCACCTCCTCGGTCAGCATCGTGCCGCCGCCGGCGTGCAGCTCGGCGAGCCGCGCCTCCTGCTCGCTGACCGTCTTCTCCAGCTCCGGGATCTCGCCGTAGCGCAGCTTTGCCGCCCGCTCGAGGTCGGCGTCGCGCTCGGCCCGCTCGGCCTCGCGGCCGGCCTCCTCGAGCCGCGCCTTGGCCGCCTTGATCGCCTCGATCGCCTCCTTCTCGTTCTGCCAGCGCGCCTTCATCTCGGCCGAGCTCTCGCGCAGCTCGGCGAGCTCGGCCTCGAGCGCCCCGAGCCGTTCCTTCGAGGCCTCGTCGCTCTCCTTCTCCAATGCCGTGCGCTCGATCTCGAGCTGCTGGGCGCGGCGCTCGACCTCGTCGATCTCGGTCGGCATCGAGTCGATCTCGATCTTCAGCCGCGAGGCCGCCTCGTCGATCAGGTCGATCGCCTTGTCGGGCAGGAAGCGGTCGGCGATGTAGCGCTCCGAGAGGGTCGCCGCGGCGACGATCGCCGAGTCGGCGATTCGCACGCCGTGGTGGACCTCGTAGCGCTCCTTCAGCCCGCGCAGGATCGCGATCGTGTCGTTGATGTCGGGCTCGCCGACGAGCACCGGCTGGAAGCGCCGCTCCAGCGCCGCGTCTTTCTCGATGTGCTTGCGGTACTCGTCGAGCGTCGTCGCGCCGACCGCGCGCAGCTCGCCCCGCGCCAGCATCGGCTTCAGCAGATTGGCGGCGTCGACCGCTCCTTCGGCGGCCCCGGCGCCGACGATCGTGTGCAGCTCGTCGAGGAAGAGGACGATCTGGCCCGCGGCCTCCTGCACCTCGGTCAGCACCGCTTTCAGCCGCTCCTCGAACTCGCCGCGGTACTTGGAGCCGGCCAGCAGCGAGCCGATGTCGAGCGCGATCACGCGCCGGTCGCGCAGGCTCTCGGGCACGTCGCCGCCGACGATCCGCTGCGCCAGCCCCTCGACGATCGCCGTCTTGCCGACGCCGGGGTCGCCGATCAGCACCGGGTTGTTCTTGGTGCGGCGCGAGAGGACCTGGATCACGCGGCGGATCTCCTCGTCGCGGCCGATCACCGGGTCGAGCTTGCCGCTCTCTGCCTCGGCGGTCAGGTCGCGGCCGAATTTCTCCAATGCCTGGACGCTGTCCTCGGGGTTGGGCGAGGTCACCTTGTGCGGGCCGCGAACCTCGGCGATCGCCTTTTCCAGCGAGCCGCGGTCGGGCAGGGTCTCCTCGATCCCGGAGTCCCTGCCGGTCAGCGCCAGCAGCAGGTGCTCGGTCGAGATGTACTCGTCGCCGAGCTTCGCCATCTCGTTCTCCGCGTGCTGCAGCGCCTTGACCAGCGCCGCGGAGGGACGCACCTCGGGCGCCTCTCCGCTCACCGTCGGCAGCGCCGCGACGGCGTCTTTCGCCTTGGCCGCGATGGCGCCGACGTCGGCGCCGAGCTTCTGCAGGATCGGGACGACGAGGCCGTCCTCCTGGGCGAGCAGCGCGAGCAGCAGGTGCGCCGGCGTCACCTCGGTGTTGTGCAGACGGCCGGCGTCGGCCTGCGCGGCGGCGACCGCTTCCTGCGACTTGACGGTGAACCTATCCGGCTGCATCGCTCTCTCCCTTCGGGACTCTCTTGCCTTCCAGCTCGGCCAGCCTGCGCTCCAGCGCCAGCACCCGCTCCACGCCGGCGAGGTTGAGGCCCTCGGCGGTCAGCTGCTGGATGCGCTGCAACAGCTCGACGTCGCGCCGCGAGTACAGGCGGGTGTTCTTCGGCGAGCGCTTCGGCTCGATCAGCCCGCGCGCCTCGTAGGTGCGCAGCGTTTGCGGGTGCATGTGGGCCAGCTCGGCGGCGACCGAGATCATGAAGACGCCCCGGTCGGAGTCGATCGAGACCTCGATCCGTTCACGCCGCATCGCGCTCACCGCCCGCCCCCGTTCCGGTGCGCTTTATGTGGGCATGGGTGGCACAAAGCGCACCGGAACGTCATTGGGTGCCTGCTTTCCGCAGGAGGTCGGCGCGCGGGTCGGCGCCGTTGAATGCCTCCGCCAATGCCTCGGCGGCCTTCTCCTGCTCCTCGCTCAGCTTCTCCGGCATCTCGATCTCGAGCCGGTAGCGGATGTCGCCCTTGCCGCGGCCGCGCGGCTTCGGCGCGCCCTCGCCCTTGAGCCGCTGGAGCGAGCCGTGCTTCGTCCCCGGCCCGACCTTGATCTTCTTCGTGCCCTCCAGGGTCGGCACCTCGATCGTCGCCCCGCGCAATGCCTCGGCGATCGTGATCGGCACCGTCACCTCGAGGTTGCCGCCGTCGAGTCGCTTGAAGACGGGCGAGCTGGCGACCCGGGTGACGACGAAGAGGTCCCCCGGCGGGCCGCCGCGCTGGCCGGCCTCGCCCTTGCCGGCGAGCCGGATGCGGGCGCCGTTCTTGACCCCGGCCGGGATCTTCACCTTGTAGCGCTTGCTCTGCTGGGTGAGGCCGGAGCCGTCGCAGGTCGGGCAGGGGTCCTCGATGATCTGTCCCAGGCCGCCGCACTGTGGGCAGGGCTGGCTGATCGAGAAGAAGCCCTGACTCTGGGCGTCGATGCCGCGCCCTTCGCAGCGCGGACAGACGGTCGGACTCGTCCCGGGTTTGGCGCCGCTGCCGTGGCAGGTCGGGCAGCGTTCGGCCTTTGGCACAGTGACCTGGACCTGTGCGCCGTGCACGGCCTGGTCGAAGCTGAGGCTGACCTCGGTTTCGAGATCGCGGCCGCGCGCCTGCTGCGGCTGCGCCCGCCCGCCGCCGCGGCTGAAGACCGAGCCGAGGATGTCGCCGAGGTCGAAGCCGCCCGCGGGACCGCCCGCGCCCCCGAACGGCCCGGCGCCTCCCCCGCCGGGTCCACCGAACCCGCCGAACATCCCACCCGCTTCGTACTGCTTGCGCTTCTCGGGATCGGAGAGCGTGTCGTAGGCGCCCTGGACCTCCTTGAACTTCTCCTCCGCCTTCGGGTCGTCCGGGTTTCGGTCAGGGTGGTATTTCCGGGCGAGCTTCCGGTAGGCCTTCTTGATCTCCTCGTCGGAAGCCCCTTTCGGAACTCCCAACACCTTGTAGAGATCGTCAGCCAACTACTCGCTCACCACCACACGCGCCGGCCGGATCAGCTGCTCGCCAAGTCGGTAGCCCTTCTGCATCGTCTCGACCACCATCCCGGACTCAACCCCGTCCGCCGCCACCGTCGAAAGCGCCTCATGCGCATTCGGGTCGAACTTCTCCCCCTTCGGATCGACCGCCTCGACCCCGTTGCGACCGAGTGAGTCCCGCAAGCTCCTGAACACGAGCAGCACCCCATGCGCCAGCCCATCCTCCGAATCCCCCTCCGGATCCAAGCCAGCCGCCTGAATCGCCCGCTCCAAATCGTCCAGCACAGGCACCACATCCCTCAGGAGCTCAGCTTTTCCGCGAGCCGCAGCAGCTTGAACTTCGGAGCTCATCCGCTTGCGGAAGTTCTCGAAGTCGGCCTTGGTCCGCTTGGCGAGATCCAGATACTCGTCCCGCTCCCGCTGCGTGTCCTCCAAGAGGGCGTCCAGATCCGTCTCGACCTGCTCCGCCCCTCCCGCGGGTGGCGTGGATGATGGGGGGGTCGAGGACGGACCGTGGCCCGCCCGCAGCGCCCCCCCATCATCCGCGACAGGACCCGCGGGCCGGCGCTCCTCAGTCCCTGAGCCGTCCTGCGACTCCCTCACGACTCGTCGCCCTCATCGACGACCTCGGCCTCGACGACTTCCTCCTCATCCTCGGCCGAGCCGTCCGGAGAACCTCCATCCGCCGAAGCCGCAGCGGCCTCGGCCTGCGCCGCCTCATAGATCTGCTGCGACACCTTCTGGAAGGCGGCGGTCAGCGCCTCGGTCTTGGCGTTGATCTCCTCGACGCCGACGCTGTCGGACTCGAGCGCCTCGCGCACGTCCTTGATCGCCGCCTCGATCTCCTCCTTGTCGGATGAGTCGACTTTGTCGCCCAGCTCCTCGAGCTGCTTCTCGGACTGGTAGGCGAGGTTCTCGGCGAGGTTGCGCGCCTCGGCCAGCTCGCGCTGCTTCTGGTCCTCCTCGGCGTGCGCCTCGGCGTCGGAGACCATGCCCTGGATCTCCTCCTCGCTGAGCCCGGAGCCCGACTTGATCTCGATTTTCTGCTCCTTGCCGGTGCCCAGGTCCTTCGCCGTCACGTGCACGATGCCGTTGGCGTCGATGTCGAAGGTGACCTCGATCTGCGGCAGGCCGCGGGGCGCCGGCGGGATTCCCGTCAGCTGGAACTTGCCCAGGCTCTTGTTGCCGGAGGCCATCTCGCGCTCGCCCTGCAGGACGTGGATCTCGACCGAAGGCTGGTTGTCCTCGGCGGTCGAGAAGATCTCCGACTTCTTGGTCGGGATCGTCGTGTTGCGCTCGATCAGCTTCGTCATCACGCCGCCCTTGGTCTCGATCCCGAGCGTCAGCGGCGTCACGTCGAGCAGCAGCACGTCCTTGACGTCGCCGGCCAGCACGCCGGCCTGGATCGCGGCGCCGACGGCGACGACCTCGTCCGGGTTGACGCCCTGGTGCGGCTCCTTGCCGGTCAGCCCCTCGACCTTCTCGCGCACGGCCGGCATCCGCGTCATGCCGCCGACGAGGACGACGTGGTCGATCTCGGCGCCCGCGTCTTGCAGCGCCTGCTTGACCGGTCCGACGACGCGGTCGAGCAGGTCGCCGGTCAGCTCGTTCAGCTTCGAGCGGGTCAGCTTCATGTCGAGGTGCTTGGGCTGACCCTCGACCGCGGTGATGAAGGGCAGGTTGATCTGCGTCTCCTGCGCCGAGGAGAGCTCGATCTTCGCCTTCTCGGCCGCCTCGTAGAGGCGCTGCAGCGAGTTCTTGTCGGCGGCCAGGTCGACGCCCTGGTCCTTCTTGAACTCGGCGACCAGCCACTCGACGATCGCCTTGTCCCAATTGTCGCCGCCGAGGTGGTTGTCGCCGGCGGTCGACTTCACCTCGAAGACGCCGTCGCCGATTTCGAGCACCGAGACGTCGAAGGTGCCGCCGCCGAGGTCGAAGACGAGAATCGTGTGGTCGGCGGTCTCCTTGTCGAGCCCGTAGGCGAGCGAGGCCGCGGTCGGCTCGTTGATGATCCGCTTGACCTCGAGTCCTGCGATCTTGCCGGCGTCCTTGGTCGCCTGGCGCTGATCGTCGTTGAAGTAGGCGGGGACGGTGATCACGACGCTGTCGACCGTCTCGCCAAGCTTCGCTTCGGCGTCGGTCTTCAGCTTTTGCAGGATCATCGCGCTGATCTCGGGCGGGCTGTACTGCTTGCCGCGCGCGTCGACGCGGACGTCGCCGTTGGGGCCGGCCTCGACCTCGTAGGGGACGATCGTCTCCTCCTCTTTGACTTCGGCCTCCTTGCGCCCCATGAAGCGCTTGATCGAGAAGATCGTGTTCTCGGGGTTCATCACCGCCTGGCGCTTGGCGACGGTCCCCACCAGCCTGTCGCCGGACTCGGCGAAGGCGACCACCGACGGCGTCGTGCGGCCCCCCTCCGCGTTCTCCAGAACGGTAGGCTCGCCGCCCTCCAGCACGGCGACGCAGGAGTTGGTCGTGCCCAGATCGATGCCGATCGTCTTACCCACTATGAAGTACCTCCGAGTCTAGTTCTGCCTGGCCTAGGAAATCTAAGCGTTAGTATGGCAGATTTCTAACGTCTTGCAAACCTTTCCCACATATATTGGGTTAGCGGGTATTGGAGGCGCCTCGACCAGACGGCCTAATCGGGCCGACGACGAGGAGGACAATCTTGAGACACGCTCGCATCGCCACCCGGCAGGCCGCCGCGCTGCTCGCCGCCGCCCTGCTTCTTGCAGCGATTCCCGCCGCGGCCGGCGCCAAGGGCAAGGACCGCGGCAAGGGCCACGAAGCCAGGGTCATGACCCGCAACCTCTACCTTGGCGCCGACCTGGCGCCGGCGATCGGCGCCTCGGGACTCGAAGCCTTCACCGAGGCAACCGGGCAGATCCTGCGGGAAGTCACGGCCAACGACTTCCCGGTGCGGGCCAAGGGCCTCGCCCGCGAGATCCTCAAGAAGAAGCCGGACCTGGTCGGGCTGCAGGAGGTCGCCCTCTGGCGCACCGGTCCGCCGAGCCTCGAAGTCTTCCTCAACTCAGGTGCCAAACCGACGGCTGAGACGGTTCGCTACGACTACCTGAAGGAACTTCTCGCCCAGCTCAACAAGGGCAAGGGGAAGGGCGGCAAGGGCAAGCCGCACTACCGCGTCGCGGTGTCGCAGAACGAGTTCGACTTCGAAGCTCCCGCCAACGAGAACGGCGTCACAGGCGACGGCCCGAACGGGGCGATCGCCAACGCCGAGATCAACGGCCGGCTGACGATGCGCGACGTGATCCTCGTCCGCCGCGGCGCCGGGATCAAGGTCAAGCGCCCGAAGGCGGGGAATTTCGCCAACCTGCTCACGGTTTCGGTCTCGGGCGTGCAGCTTCAGGTCACCCGCGGCTGGACCGCGATCGACGTCAAGGTGCGCGGCAGTCACATGTTCCGCTTCGTCAACACCCACCTCGAGGCGTTCGACCCCGCCTCCGAAGTGCCGAGCATCCGCGCCAAGCAGGCCGCCGAGCTGGTCGCTCCGGGCGGGCCGGCGACGAGCAAGCTGCCCGTCGTCCTCGTCGGCGACCTCAACTCTGACGACGACACGGTCGAACCGGGAAATCGCCAGGCCTACGAAACCCTGGTCGCGGCCGGCATGCGTGAGCGCAGCACCGACGAACCGCTCAGCTGCTGCCTCAAGTCGAGCCTGCTCGCGGTCGGCGCTGGCGGCTCGGTCGCCGACTTCGACCACCAGGTCGACCACGTGATGACCCGCGATCCGAAACAGGTCAAGCTGAAGGCGTCCTACGTCACCGGCCGCCAGCCGCTCAACGGCTTCTGGGACTCAGACCACGCCGGCCTCTTCAGCGCCCTTCGCTTCAAGCGCTAGCGACCCCCGCCGGCGGGGGCTTTAGCCCTCGCCGGCGGTCCGCGCGACGAATTCAGACACTTCTTCGGATTGCTGCTCGTTCAAGATTTTGCCCGGCATGCGGCCCGGGGTCGTGCTGCTGTCGACGCCGTTTTCGACCGCGTTGAGGACGCGGCCTTCGGTCGCCTTGATCGTCGCGGCGGCTGTCGGACCTTCCGGCGGCCCCGCCGGAGCCAGCAGTTCGTCGAGGTCGGGACCGTAGTTGCCGTCGGTGCCGGCCGCGTAAAGCGTGTGGCAGGTGCCGCAGTTGGTCTGGAAGAGGCTCTGGCCTGCCTTCAGGCTGGCGGGCACCTCCTGCGCGCCCGTCTCGGCGTCGCCGTTCGTGCGGAAGGCGATCCAGGGGATGGCGACGGCCAGGACGACGACCACCAAGCCGAAGACGACGAAGGTTTTCTTGCTCACGAGCCGGGCTCCCAGGTCATTTGCGCCCGGCACGGTACCAGGGACACATCCGGCGCAGCTGGCATTCGCCGCAGCGCGGCTTCGGACGGCAGACCTCGCGCCCGTGGCGGATCAGGTTCATGTGCAGCTCGTAGGCGTCGTCAGGGTCGACGACGGCGAGCATCTCGTCGTGGGCGCGCTCGAAGGACGCCTTCTCGGGAAAGAGCCCCAGGCGTCCTCCGACACGGTAGATGTGGACGTCGACCGGGATCTCGGGAATGCCCCAGGTGAACATCAGGACGCAGGCTGCGGTTTTCCGCCCGACGCCCGGCAGCGAGTCGAGATAAGCCATCGACTCCTCCGGCGGCGCCCGCTCAGTCCAGTCGAGGTCGGGCGGTTCGCCGAGCTGCTCGAGGATCGCCTGGATCCGGGGCGCCTTCGACTTGCTCAGCCCCCCGGGGCGGATCGCCTCCTCGACTGCGGAGACCGGCGCGTCGCGCACCTCCTCCCAGGTGGGGAAGCGCTCGCGCAGCGCCGCGAACGCCCGGTCGCGGTTGCGGTCGTTGGTGTGCTGGGAGAGGACGGTCTTGATCAGCTCCGCGATCGGGTGCCCATGCGGCTCGTTGACCGGGCGGCCGTACATCTCGCGCAGCCGGTCGCGGATCGCCCGCACCCGTCTCCTATCCGGTCGCTTCCAGGGCATTGCGCGGGACGGTATCGGCGTGGAGGTGGCGTGGGCAGGTGCCCTCGCCCCGACAAGTGCCTCGCCAATTGGCTCGGCACTTTGAGTATCCGCCGGTTCGCGGGCACCTGCCCACGCCACCTTCGCCCGGACGTGCCGGTTTTTGACGGTCGCAAATGTCACCTGAGAACCGGCACGTCCGGGGGCTAGGGTTCGGAGCGTGGCAGCGCTTGAAGAGAGGGAGCTCGTCCTGGACGGGGTGCGGGTCTTCTACCGACGGGCTACGGGGGACGGGGAGCCCACGGTCTACTGCCATGGCAATCCCACCCATGGCGAGGACTGGGTGCCGTTCATGGAGCGGGGGGGAGCTGCGATCGCGATCGACATGCCGGGGTGGGGACGGTCGGCGCGGCCCGATGCGGCGCGCTTCGACTACTCGATGCACGGGCTCTCTGCCTTTCTCGAGCGCTGCTTGGACGAGCTGGGGGTGATGCGGCGCAAGCTCGTCGTCCACGACTGGGGCAGCCTGGCGCTGATCGGCGCCCAGCGCCGGCCCGAGCTGGTCGAGAAGCTGGTCCTGATCGACGCGGTGCCTCTGCTTCCCGGCTACCGCTGGCACTGGATGGCGCAGATCTGGCGACGCAGGCCGTGGGGTGAGCTGGCCAACGCGACGACGACCCGCTGGGGCATGGAGCGCACGTTGCGCCAGGCCCGCGGCGACCGCAGCCCGATGCCACCCGAGTTCGTCGACATGGTCTGGAAGCACTGGGACAGGGGCACCTCCCGCGCCCTCCTCGGTCTCTACCGGCACGCCGACCCCGACCGCCTCGCGGCGGCCGGCAAGAACCTTTCGAACCTCGTCTGTCCCTCCCTGATCCTCTGGGGCGACCGCGACCCCTACCTCCCGGCCAAATTCGCCCACGACTACGCCTCGACCCTCCCCACCTCGCAGCTCGACCTAATCCCCGGCGCAGGCCACTGGCCCTGGCTCGACGACGCCCGCGTCATCGACGACGTCCTGAAATTCGTCGCTTAACGCCGCTCGGACGACTGCTGTTGGGGTCCCCTCGGGCCGGCGGATACTCAAAGTGCCGAACTCATTAGTTCGGCACTTGTCGGAACGAGGGGACCCCAACAGCAGTCGCCTCCCGCCCCCGTTAACGCGGGAATTACAATTGACCCGTCGTGTCTCGCTTGCTCGCCCGCATCGGATCCAAGCTGCCCCAGGGCTGGGGCGACGCCGGCCGTCAGCTTGGCATCCTCGTTGGCGTCGACGCCGGCTACGAGCTGGTCCGCGGCATCGCCGACGGCCAGCGCTCGGAGGCGATCGCGCACGGCCAGCAGGTGATCGACGTCGAGCGCTCGATGCATCTGCTCTTCGAGCCCAGCCTGCAGGCATTCTTCCTGCCAGCCCACTGGCTGGTCGTCGTCGCCAACCAGCTCTACCTCAACGCCCAGTTCTCGATCGCGCTCGGCTTCCTGGTCTGGCTCTACCTCTTCCGCAACGAGTCCTATTACTTCGTCCGCAACATGTTCGTCGTTGCGATGGGGCTGGCGCTGATCGGCTACACGCTCTACCCGACCGCGCCGCCGCGGATGTTCCCCGAGCATGGCTTCGTCGACACGATCACCGACTTCTCCGGCGTCAATCACGACTCGACGCTGGCGAAAGTCTTCATCAACCCCTTCGCCGCGATCCCGAGCATGCACTGCGGCTTCGCCCTGATGATCGGCGCCACCGGGGCGATCGTCTGTCGCAACCGCTTTGCCAAGGCCTTCTGGGCCGCCTGGCCGCTGCTGATCGCCTGGGTCGTGATCGTCACCGGCAACCACTACTGGGTTGACGTCGCTCTCGGCTGGATGGTGGCGGTCACATCAGCAGTAGTCGCCCACCGGCTGCTTGCACGCGCCCGCCCGCACGCCTGGGCTTGGGCCCGCAGTCCGGCGCCGCAAGAGGCCGAGGCCTGACCCGGCCTCCGATAGCCTCCGCCCGGATGGATTCGTCGGCCCCTTCGCGCACGCCCGGCAGCCGCCGCAACGGCCGTCAGGCGCGCAACGGCCAGGAGCTTCGCGCCTACGCCCGCGAGCGCCTGATCGAGTCCCGCCTGACCCCAAACGCGATCTCGATCGCCGGCCTCGTCGGCAACCTCGTCGCCGCGGTGCTCGTCACCCAGCGCCTCTTCTTCCTCGCCGGCGTCGCCTTCATCCTCGGCTCGATCATGGACACGCTCGACGGTCGCTACTCGCGGATGTCGGGCAAGGGCACGCTCTTCGGCGCCTTCCTCGACTCGACCCTGGACCGGATCGAGGAGGGGATCGTGCTCGCCGCCGTCGCCGGCTACTTCGCCGCCACCGGCGAGGACTTCGCCGCCGCGATGTGCGTCGTCGCCGTGCTCGGCTCGCTGATGGTCTCCTACACGCGCGCCCGCGCCGAGGCGCTCGGCGTCGAGTGCAAGGTGGGGCTTGCGACACGACCGGTTCGAGTAGTCATACTCTCCATTGGCTTGGTCTTCGCCAAGGGCGCCGGGCTCGGCGATTTCGAGCTCCTCGCCCCAGCGGTCTACACGATCGCGGCGCTGACCGTGGTCACGACGATCCAGCGCGTATGGCACGTCAGAAACCAGCTTTCGACAGAGGCGAACTCCCCGCCTGACCTGTAACCAGTCCCGGCCCCGGGTGTCCCTTGCCACCTAGGCCGAACGAGGAAGGACTTCGAACTTCATGAGCGAGACCAACGGAGCATCCGGCAGCAACGGCGCCGCCCGCACGGACGAGAAGGTCCGCGTCGCGATCGTCGGCGTCGGCAACTGCGCCAACTCCTTCATCCAGGGCGTCCAGTACTACAAGGACGCCGACCCCTCCGACGAAGTGCCCGGCTTGATGCACGTCGACCTGGGCGGCTACCACGTCCGCGACGTCGAGTTCGTCGCCGCCTTCGACATCGACTCCGAGAAGGTCGGCAAGGACCTCTCCGAGGCGATCTGGTCGGGACAGAACGACACGATCAAGTTCGCCGAGGTGCCGAATCTGGGCGTCAAGGTCGAGCGCGGCATGACCCACGACGGGCTCGGCAAGTACCTCAAGCAGAAGATCAAAAAGGCGCCGGGCGAGACCGCTGACATCGTCGGCATCCTCCAGGAGACGAAAGCGGACGTGCTCGTCTGCTACCTGCCGGTCGGCTCCGAGCAGGCGGTCAAGTGGTACGTCGAGCAGGCGCTCAAGGCCGGCGTCGGCTTCGTCAACTGCCTGCCCGTCTTCATCGCCCGTGAGGACTACTGGGACAAGCGCTTCGAGGAGGCCGGCCTGCCGATCATCGGCGACGACATCAAGTCGCAGGTCGGCGCGACGATCGTCCATCGCCAGCTTGCGCGTCTCTTCCACGACCGCGGCGTGCGCATGGAGCGCACCTCGCAGCTCAACGTCGGCGGCAACATGGACTTCTTCAACATGCTCGAGCGCGAGCGGCTGGACTCGAAGAAGATCTCGAAGACCAACGCCGTCACCTCGATCATGGGCCACGAGCTGCCCGAGGAGGACGTCCACGTCGGGCCCTCGGACTACGTCGCCTGGCTGACCGACCGCAAGTGGGCGCACATCCGGCTCGAGGGCAAGGCCTTCGGCGACGTGCCGCTGAACGTCGAGCTGAAGCTCGAGGTCTGGGACTCGCCCAACTCGGCCGGGGTCGTGATCGACGCGGTGCGGATCGTCAAGTTGGCGCTCAACAACGGAATCGCCGGACAGCTCGACGGGCCGTCCAGCTACCTGATGAAGTCGCCGCACACGCAGCGTCCCGACGACGAGGCGCGGGAGAAGACCGAGGAGTTCATCGCGGCCAACGCGCGGGGCAGGACGAAGGCCCCGGGCGAGGCGAAGGTCTCGGCCTAGCTCGGGCCGGTGCCCGGCGAGCCGCTCTCGATAGCGCAGGTCGCGCCGCGCAAGCGGACGGGGCCCGATCCCGCGAGCGAGTTCGCCGACCGGGTCTCCGTGGAGTTGGAGCGGCGCGGTCACCGCGTCCTGCGCTTCACGACCGGCGACTCGGTCAAGCGGCCGCTGCGCAGCGAGAAGCTCGACGTCGTCCACGTCCATGAGCCCTTCGCCCCGAGCGTCTCCTCGGCGGCGCTGCGTCACTCCTTCTCGCTCAACGTCGCCACCTTTCACGCGCCGCAGGAGCGGGTGCTCTCGACCCAGGTGGCGCGGCCGCTGGTCGAGGTCTTCTTCGGCCGGCTCGACGCGCGCACCGTCGCCAGCGCCCAGACCGGCGAGCTGCTCGAGCGCTACTTCCCCGCCAGCTACGAGCTGATCGAGCCCGGCAACGGCGAGCGCGAGTGGTCCCGGGTGGCCGCCGAGCTGGAGGAGCTCTACCGGCGCCTGCTCGCGCGGCGCCACCCGCCGGACGGCGACCCGGAGCTACGCCGCCGGATCGTCGAGCGACCGCTGATCGAGGTCGACCTGCACATGCACACCGACCACTCGCCCGACTGCGCGACCCCGGTCGAGGTGCTGCTGCAGACAGCCCGCGACCGCGGCCTCGGCGCGATCGCGATCACCGACCACAACGAGGTCTCCGGCGCCCACGAGGCGCGCCGGATCGCCGAGCAGATGGGCGACATCGAGGTGATCGTCGCCGAGGAGGTGAAGACGGCCGAGCAGGGCGAGGTGATCGGCCTCTTCATCGAGGAGAGGATCCCGCGCGGGATGACGATGGCGGAGACGATCGCCGCGATCCGCGAGCAGGACGGTCTCGTCTACGTGCCGCACCCCTTCGACCGCTTCCACTCGGTGCCCGACTACGAGCACCTGCTCGAGATCGTCGAGGAGATCGACATCCTCGAGGTCTTCAACCCGCGAGTCGCGCTGACCGCCTTCAACGAGGAGGCCGAACGCTTCGCGCGCAAGTACCGGATCGTGCCGGGCGCCGGCTCCGACAGCCATGTCGCGCAGGGGCTGGGCAGCGTGCGGGTGCGGATCCACGACTTCGACGGGCCGGCCGAGTTCCTCGAGGCGATGCGCGACGCCGATATCACTCGCAAGCACAAGAACCTCGTCTACGTGCAGGCGCTGAAGCTGCTGCAGACGACCGGCCGGCCGAAGGCGCCGAAACGGAGCGTGCCCGACGCCAAACCGGTGCGCGGCGGGCAGAGGCGGCAGCGCCGGGCGGCCGCCGGCCGGGGGGCGAGAGGCAAGAGCTGATGCAGGCGAGCCGCGCGAGAGGAGCCGGGCGCGGTTCGTCAAAGAGATCGGCCAGCGTGCCGGCGACCGACGACGAGATCAGGGAGAAGTACCTGGAGCGGGCGATTCGTGAGCTCAACCAGCTGACCCACGAACTGCAGTCCTGCCCCCACTGCCCCCGCGGCAAACTGATGCCCGTGCTCGGCTCCGGTCATCCCCAGGCCGACGTCTTCATGCTCAAGCACGCCCCGGCTCCGGCCGAGATCGAAGAGGGCGTCGCCTTCTACGGCCGTGCCGGCAACGCACTGATGAAGAGCTTCAAGCGGCTCGGCATCGACCCGATCGTCGTCTACGGCACCCTCTGCGTGAAGTGCCCGATCGCAGAGCCCGACCTCGCCGCCCCCGAGTGCATGCGCCGCGTCGTCGAGGAGATGGCGATCGTGCAGCCGAAGATCCTCGTCGTCATGGGCGAGCCAGCCCTGCGCGTCCTCAACAGCCTCGAAGTGCCCCTCGCCCGCCCGATCGAGCCGCGCGAGGGCGACGTCCAGGCCTTCACTCCGACCGTCGATGCCCTCTACACCCCCGACATCGACGACTCGCTCGACGAAGAGAACACCAAGCAGCGCTTCTGGCGGGCGTTCAAGACGCTCGGCGAGTGGTACGAGGATTTGCCTCCGTATTGAGCCTTGGGAGCGAGGGTGCCCCGGTCCCTCGCTAAGCCACGGTGCCGCGAGGCACGATCCATTGCGATTGCTGGCCCGTCAGCTCGGAGATGCGATCGAAGTCTGCGTCGTAGTGGAGGACGGACAGTCCGGCCCGCTCGGCGCAGGCCGCGACCAGCAAGTCGGGCAGGGGCACGGCGCGGTGCTGGGAGCGCTCCGCCAGCATCGCCTGAACCTCCAGCGCCCGTTTGATCGCGGCCTCGTCAACCTGCACCCGGGGCATGCCGCGCAGTGCCTCGGCCAGAGCTAGATAGGTCGTTCGGCTGGACGCGCTGTAGAGCAGCTCGAGGTCGATGATGCCGCAGGTGGCTATCTCGCCGGCGACGAGCAGCGGCTCCAAGACCTCGCGGACCTCGGGCCGCGTCTCGCGCCGGGTCAGGGCGCTCTTGTCGGCGAGGAAGGTTGGCACCGACTCTCAGCGCCAGGCGCCCGACATTACGTCGGGGTCATCAAGCTCCAGCGCATCGGGTCTGAAGAGCAGCTCGACCAAGGTTTTGCGCTGGCGCAGCTTGATGACTTCGGCGAGCGCCGCGTCGACGGTGTCCGTCAGCGTCGAGGTTCCGAGAACCTCCCTCGCCGCGTCGATCTTCTCGGTATCGATCTCGAAGGAGGTCTTGCGCCTGGTGGAAGCTTTTGCCACCGAGTAAAGATAGCAATTTTCAAAGAATTAGATAGATCATCTCCCGCGTTCCGGTGCGCTTTATGTGCCCATGGATGGCATAAAGCGCACCGGAAGGGCTATGGCGCGGCGGCTGCGACTACTGCGGCCATCGCGTCGACGGTTGCCGAGGCGAGGCCGCGGACTACGACCGTGTCGAGGGCGGTGTAAGCGGCTAGCTGGGCCTGGGCCTCGGCGGAGTCCGCGGCGGCGACGCCGACTGTGCCCTCGGGCTCGGCCAGGCGGGCGAAGTGGTTGCGGTAGCCGTCGTGGAGGTCGCGGTAGAACGATTCCTCCTTGGCGAGCCGGGCGGCGGCGTCGGGGCCGACGGCGGTGCGGACGTAGCCGAAGATCGGTGGGGGCTCGCGGCCCGCGTCGCTCGCGCCGGCCTCGACCTTGGCGCGGGCGCCGGTGGCGAACTCCGGGGTCATCCAGTTGAAGAAGGCGCCGTCGTAGTCAGCCCCCGCCAATTCGCACATCTTCGGGCCCATTGCGGCGAGGACGAGGCGGACGCCGGGCAATGCCTCGCGCAGCGTGGGCAATGCCTCGCGCATCCGCGTCAGCGGCTTCTCCCCGAAGCCGGCGCCGACGCCGAGCCAGAGCCGCGCCGGATCGAGGTCGAGGCGCTCGACGTCGGCGGCGATCGTCTCCGGCGGCGTGCGGTCGAGGGCGATCACGGCGACGCCGAGATCGAGGCCGGGCGCCGCGGCGCCGAACTCGGCCAGCGTCTCGAGCCCTTTCGCCCCGGGGTGGTCGTTGGACCAGATCGAGGCGTAGCCCAACTCGGCGCAGCGCTCGGCCAGCGGCCGGGCGACCGCCGGGTCGAGCCCAGCGGCGACCCCGAAGCCTCTGCTCTGCTCGCCGCCCACGGCGCGAAGCCTATTGCGTGACATTTGCGCAGAAGCTGTGACAGGTTTCTAACGCCAAATCAACCACAGACAACAAGCTTCAGGCTAGCCTGGCATCATGGAGGCAATGATGCAGGACTGGAACGACGACCGACTCGACGTGTTGAGCGAAAAAGTCGACCTCGGCTTCAAGCATGTCGACGAACGCCTCGTGCAGGTCGACAGGCGTTTCGAGGAAGTAGACAGGCGTTTCGAGCAGGTGGATCAGCGCTTCGAGCAGATCGACAGGCGTTTCGAGCAGGTGGACCAGCGTTTCGAGCAGATCGACAGGCGCTTCGAGCAGGTGGACCAGCGCTTCGAACAAATCGACAAGCGCTTGGACAAGAGCTTCGAGGAGATCGATGCGGACATTCGCGAACTGCGGGGCGAGATGAGAGAAATGCGCCGCACGATGACCCAAGGGTTCCTCGGTCTCGGCGGCATCATGGTTACTGGCTTCATCGGTCTCTTCACGCTGATCGTCGCTCAGCTCTGAGCACTACTTCTCCAGCATCGCCACGCACTCGATGTGGGGGGTTTGGGGGAACATGTCGACGGGCCTGACGCGCTTCAGCGTGTAGCCGGCCTCGACCATCTGCGCCGCGTTCGGCGCCAGCGTCGTCGGGTTGCAGGAGACGTAGACGATGCGCTTCGCCTCGCACTCGAGCACGCGGCGGACGATCTTCTGCGAGAGGCCGGCGCGGGGCGGGTCGATCACGACGACGTCGGGCTTGCCCGCCTCCTCGATCAGCGGTCGCACCCCGGTCCGGGCGCTTCCCGCGAAGAAGCGCGCGTTCTCGATCCGGTTGGCCTCGGCGTTGCGCTCGGCGTCGGCGATCGCCTCCGGCACGATCTCCAGCCCCCAGACCTCGCCTGCCCGCGCCGCCATCGTCAGTCCGATCGTGCCGATCCCGCAGTAGAGGTCGAAGACCCGCTCGCTGCCGCTCAGCCCCGCGTACTCGCCGGCAACGGCGTAGAGGCGCTCGGCCATCTCGGTGTTGGTCTGGAAGAAGGCTCCGTGGGACATCTCGAGCCGCAGCCCGCAGAGCTCCTCGCGCAGGCGCTCCTCCCCGAGCGCGCCGGTCGGCCCCTCGGTCCCGCCCGAGTCGCCCTCGAGCACGGTGTGCAGGTCGACCGGCGGCCTGGGGAAGCGAGCCGCAGTCGTCACCAGCCGCGTCTGGATCTGTCCCGTCCGCCAGCCCTCGCGGACGACGAGATTGCGCAACACGCCACTGCGTGCTCGCTTGTCGTAGGCCGGGACCGACTCGCGGCGCGCCCATTCGCGCACCTCGTTGCGCACCGCGTTTCCGCGCTCCGAGGCGAGCTTGCAATCGTCGACGTCGACGACGAGATCCCAGCGCCCGCGTGCGTGGAAGCCGAGGATCGGCTCCCCGTCGCGCTCGCCGAAGGAGTACTCGAGCTTGTTGCGGTAGCGCCAGCGCTCGACCGCCGGCTCGATCTCCTCCAGCTCGAATCCATCGAGTCCCCCGATCCGGCGCAGCGCCTCCTCGACCTGGGCGCTCTTCTCCTCGACCTGGCGCTCGTAGGGCAGTCCCTGCCAGGGCGCTCCCGGGCAGGGCTCGCCGTCGTGGACGCAGGCATCGGCGACGCGCTCCGCGCCGGGGCGCAGGATCTCGACCGCCCGCGCCTCGGCGAAGCGCTTCTTCGCCTTGGTCACCTCGGCTCGCACCAGATCGCCCGGCAAGCCGCCGGCGACGAAGACGACGAGGCCTTCGGCGCGCGCCACGCCCCGCCCGCCGAAGGCGAGCGACTCGATCTCGACCTCGAGCTGCTCCACTAACGCAGTTTTTTGCGCGCCCGGCGCGCGGCCTGCGTCGCCTGTTTGCGCACCGGCCCGGTCCGGCCGCCGACCTCACGCCGCGCCTGTTTGACCAGGCGTTCGAGTTCCTTCAGCAGCGAGTCGGTCTGCCGCCTTCCCTTTTTGACCAGGTCGGAGAGCATTTTCTCGGCGTCGCTGCGCGTCATTCGCCCGCGTTTGACCGCGTCGTCGACGACCTCCTGCAGGCGGTCGCGGCTCAGCGTGACGCTGCGCTCGAGGCTCTCGCGGAACTGCTCGACGCTCTTGTCGAGGCCGGCCGTCGCGCCGCCACTGGCCCCCGTGCTGCGCGCTTTGGGCTTTGCCTTCTTCGGCGCTTTTTTGGCAGCGGCCTTTTTCGCGGCCGGTTTCTTCGCGCCCGCGCCGGCTTTGGCTTTTTTCGCCGCTTTGCCAGTTGAAGCTTTTTTCGCCGCCATGCTGTCTGGCCTCCTGGTTCGTTTGCCGGAACTTCCCGCATGACTATCGCATTCCTGCAGGGGGTGTGGAAGGGCCCTCATCCGTCGCGAAGCGCCCCGACACCGGGGCGTGGTCGGAGAGGCGAAGGGCGAGGCCGTCGGGTCGGCGCAGCTCGCGCTCCTCGGCGGGCCAGGAGGCGGGTGGCTCGACGACCGCCATCCCTCTCGACAGCAGGTGGTCGATCGCGTTCGGCGCAGTCGGCATCGTGAGGCCGAAGCCCTCCTCCAGCACGTCGAAGACGCCCGGATCCTCACCGGGGCGCAGGTTGAGATCGCCGCCGAAGAGCAGCGGCGCATCCCCCGCCCAGATGGTGCTCACCTGCGCCGCCTTCAGCACGTCCTCGGTGGCGAGCGCACGCTGGTCGTTGGTCGCGTGCAGGTTTGCGACGCAGACACCGGACGCGGTGCGGGAAAGGGCCATCGCGCGACGCTCTGGCCGCCCCTCGTGGATTGCGACCTCCTGCCGTTCGACCAGTCGCCCCAGCGACCCGCCGCCGCGCACGAGCGTCAGGTTCGAGCCGCCCTCGCCGGAGGCGATCAGGTCGGGGTTGATCCGGGCCGCGGCGGCCCGCAGCTCGCCGAGGGAGTTTCGCGAGGTGAGCACCGGGTGTGGCTGGGCGCCGCAGGCCCGCGCGAGCGGCTCGACGAAGCGCGGGGGGCACTCCTGCAGCAGGGCCACGTCCCACTCCGCGGCTGCGAGCAGCTGGGCGAACTCGTCCTGCAGATCGCGATTGACCTGCGCGTGGGTGGTGTCGCGCTGCTCGAGCCGAAGCAGCCGTGAGCGCCAGTTGAAGAGGCGTGGATTCGGTGGGGAGTCCCGCCCGTGGAAGAGATTCCAGCTGATCGCGGTGAACTCCACGCGCTTAGTATCCGTCGCTTGACGGACTTCCTAACAGGCGAAGAGCTGGGCGCGTTCGAGCTGGCGAAGCTGCTCGACCGTGCCGCCGAGCTGAAGGCTGGCCGGCGCGAGCGGGTCGGCGGCGAGTCCCTCGCCGGCCGCAGCGTCGCCCTCGTCTTCGAAAAGCCCTCGACGCGGACGCGGATCTCCTTCGAGGTCGGCGTCGCCGAGCTGGGCGCGACGCCGGTCGTCCTCCGCGGCGACGAGCTGCAGCTCGCCCGCGGCGAGTCGATCGGCGACACCGCGCGGATCCTCTCCCGCTACGTCGACGCGATCGTCATCCGCTCGGGCTCGCACGAGGCGGTGGCCGAGCTCGCCGAGGCTGCCGACGTCCCCGTCGTCAACGCGCTGACGCCGCTTCACCATCCTTGCCAGGCGCTTGCCGACCTGCTCACCGTGCGCGAGCGCCGCGGCGAGCTCTCCGGCCTCCGCCTCGCCTACGTCGGCGACGGCAACAACGTCGCTCGCTCGTTGGCGATCGTCGGGGGGTTGGCCGACGTCGAGGTCGTCGTCGCTGCCCCGTCGGGGTACCAGCTGGAGGAGGGTCACGGCGCGAAGCTGACTGACGACCCGCGGGCCGCGGCGGATGGGGCCGACGCCCTCTACACCGACGTTTGGGTCAGCATGGGCGACGAGGCCGAGGCCGAGCGGCGCCGCGCCGACCTGGCGCCCTTCCGGATCGACGCCGATCTGCTCGCGGCGGCCAGCGACGACGCGATCGCGCTGCACTGCCTGCCCGCCCACCCTGGCGAGGAGATCAGCGCCGAGGTGCTTTACGGCGAGCGCTCCGCGGTCTGGGATCAGGCCGAGAACCGCCTGCACACCCAGAAGGCGCTGCTGGAGATGCTGCTCGCGGGCTAGGCGTGTACCCCAAGATCCACATCGGCCCGCTCACGCTGCAGACCTTCGGGCTGATGTTCGCGCTCGCCTTCCTCGCCGCGGGTGCCCTGATCGCCAAGCGGCTGAAGGAGATCGGCAGGCCGGTCGACTGGGCCTACGAGATGGCCTTCGCCGCGCTCGCCGGCGGCGTGGTCGGCTCGCGGGTCTACTTCATCGTCCAGAACTACGACAGCGTCAAGGACGACCTGCTCGGCAACCTCTTCTCCGGATCGGGCCTGGTCTGGTACGGCGGCGCGATCGGCGGCGCCCTCGCCGTCCTGCTCTGGGCCTGGTACCGCGGCTTCCTCGGTCTCGCCCTGCTCGACCTCGCGGCGCCGGCGCTGGCGCTCGGCTACGCGATCGGCCGCTGCGGCTGCCAGCTCTCCGGGGACGGCGACTACGGCAAGCCGTGGGACGGGCCGTGGGCGATGTCCTATCCGGACGGAACCGTGCCGACCGACCGCACCGTGCATCCGACGCCCGTTTACGAGACGCTGGCGATGGGCCTCGGCGCCTGGCTGCTCTGGCAGCTGCGCGACCGCTTCCGGGTCGGGGTCCTCTTCGCGATCTACCTCGTCTACGCCGGGGCGGAGCGCTTCCTCATCGAGTTCCTGCGCCGCAACGACGAGGTCGGGCTGGGGCTGACGATGGCGCAGTGGGAGAGTCTGGCGATGATCCTCGCCGGCGCCGTTTGGATGCTCGCGGTGCGCCGGCGGCACGGTAGCCTCTCGCGGATGCGGCCTGACGACGCGATTACCCCGGCGGTTGGGGCATAGGCCGTGGAGTCCCCGCAGCAGGAGGAGCCGGCGGCGAGCGGAGACGGCGGCGCCTCGACCGAGGACGTTCGGCGCGAGAAGCTCGACCGCCTGCGGGCGGAAGGCGTCGACCCCTTTCCCCGCGAGGGATTCCCCGACCGGACCAAGATCGCCACGATCCTCGATGCCCACGACCCGGCGGCGCTGGGCGAGGGCGAGCACGCGGACTTCGGCTACCGGATCGCGGGGCGCGTGGTCGGCCAGCGCGGACACGGCAAGACGGCCTTCCTCGACGTCCGTGACCTGACCGGCACGATCCAGGCCTATGCGCGACGCGACGCGCTCGGCGAGGAGGCCTTCGGCCGAATCGAGGACCTCGACATCGGCGACGAGGTCGGCGTCGAGGGCGATCTCTACGTGACCAAGCGCGGACAGCTGGCGCTCGCTGTGCGCGAGTGCACGATGCTGGCAAAGGCGCTGCGCGACCCGCCCGACCTCTTCCACGGCATCTCCGATCCCGAGGTCCGCTACCGCCAGCGCGAGCTCGACCTGATCGCCAACGAGCGCTCGCGCGAGATCTTCGCGCTGCGGGCGAAGATCGTCGCCGCGATCCGCGGCTACCTCAACGAGCGCGACTTCGTCGAGCTCGAAACGCCGATCCTGCAGCACCTGGCCGGCGGCGCCGCGGCGCGTCCCTTCACGACTCACCACCACGCGCTCGGCCGCGAGCTCTTCCTGCGCACCGCGACCGAGCTCTACCTGAAGCGGGCGATCGTCGGCGGCTTCGAGAACGTCTACGAGCTGAGCCGCTTCTTCCGCAACGAGGGGCTCTCGCCCCAGCACAACCCTGAGTTCACGATGCTCGAGTGGTTCCACGCCTGCATCGGCTACGAGGGCCTGATGGCCTTCGCCGAGCAGATGATCGCGACCGTGGTCGAGCAGGTGACGGGGTCGACGCAGGTCGAGCGCGGCGGCAGGACGATCGACTTCAAGACGCCGTGGAAGCGGATCTCGCTGCAGGATGCGGTACGCGAGGAGACTGGGGCCGACATCCTCACCGCCAGCCGCGAGGAGTTGGCGGCCCTGCTCGATGACGAAGTCGACCCGAAGGCCGATTGGGCCTGGATCGTCGACGAGATCCAGGGCAAGCTGATCGAGCCGACGCTGATTCAGCCCACCTTTCTCGTCGACCTACCGCGCGAACTGTGGCCGACGGTGAAGCCCGTGCCCGGGCACGGGGAGAAGCTGGGCGAGGCCTTCGACGGCGTCGTCGACGGGATGGAGATCATCGGCGGCGGCACCGACACCAACGACCCCGATATGCAGCACGAGAGCTTCGTCCGCCAGCGCCAGCGCCGCCACCCCGAGAGCGAGGAGGCACCCTATCCCAGCGACGACGAGTACGTGCGCGCGCTCGAATACGGCTCGCTGCCGGCGAGTGGCTCGGGCATCGGCATCGACCGGCTGACGATGCTCGTCGCCGGCGTCGAGAACCTGCGCGAGGTGATCCTCTTCCCCTCGCTCCGCGAGTCCCGCGACCCCGACTGAACTTCTCCGTCGACGGGCCGATACGTCAAGTCAGACTTGACGTATCGGCCCGTCGACGGTCAGAACGCGGCGTGGAGGAGGCCGCCGTCGAGTGGGATCACGGTTCCGGTGAGGTAGGCGGCGCGCTCGGAGCAGAGGAAGGCGACGAGGTCGCCGTACTCCTCGGGACCGCCGAGGCGCCCGGCCGGGACTTCGCGGCGGGCCGCCTCCTCCGCGGCGTCGAGCGAGCCGACGTTGTCGGCGAGCCGTTCGGTCGCGAAGCGGCCGGTGGCGACGGTGTTGACCGTGATCCCGTCGGCGGCGACCTCGCTTGCGAGCGTCTTGAGGAAGCCAACTGCGGCCATCCGGTGCGAGTTGGAGAGGTTGAGGCCGGGGATCGGCTCCCGGGTCGAGCTGGAGCCGACGTTGACGATCCGGCCCCAGCCTCGTTCGCGCATGCCGGGAACGACGGCGCCGGCGAGCACGCGGGGGGCGAGGACTAGCGAACGGTAGGCGCTCTCCCATGCGTCGAGGTCGTGATCGAGGGCGCCGCCGAACGGGGGCCCGCCGGCGTTGAGGACGAGGATCTCGATCGGGCCGAGCGCCTCTTCGATCTCACCAGGGAGGGCGGCGAGCCGATCGAGATCGGAGGCGTCGGCGACGAAGGACGTCGCCGCTTCGCCGATCTCCGCCACCGCTTCGTCGAGCTTCTCCTGTGAGCGACTGGCTACCGCCACCTTCGCCCCTTCCCGCGCCAGCGCCGCGGCGATCCCACGGCCGATCCCTCGACTCGCTCCCATGACGAGGGCGACGCGGCCCTCGAGGCCTAGGTCCACGCCGTCCCCTCGGCTGGGTCGCGCGCGCAGAGGTAGGCGAAGAGCCCAACCGCGATCAGCGCTCCGAGCCAGTGCAGCCCGACGAGAACGAAGAGGGCGCTGACGATCCCCGCCAGCACCGCTCGCACCATCGTCGGCATCGGCTCCAGGCCGACGGCCCAGGCCGTGAAGCGGGCGCAGCCGAGCCAGGCCAGCGGCCCGGCCAGCCAGCCCCAGTCCTCGAAGAAGCCGTGCGAGAAGACGATCGCCAACAGGATCGAGAGGACCGCCACAGACAGCAGCTGCACCACCCCCACCCGCCAGAAGACTTCGAGTCTCACGCCGCGATTCTCCCACGCCGCTCGATGCATTGTGCACACTGGAGGGTGCACGATGCATCGAGCGGCGAGTGGCGTTTGGGCGGCGCGTGTTCCATAATCGAACGGCCCGGGCGGTTAGCTCAGTTGGGAGAGCACCTCCCTTACAAGGAGGGGGTCACTGGTTCGAGCCCAGTACCGCCCATGGCGGGAAGGTGCTGCTAATCGGCGGGTTCTGGGTTGGGGGAAGCGGCGACGAGCGCGGGGCGGAGTGCTCCGTTTTGGGCACGAGTGCCCGAAACGGCGGCGATAGCCGTTGATCGGCGCCGATTCGCGCCGATCGGACTCGCTTTAGCGCGCGCGTCGAGCTAACTTCGTCGCCGACCAAAATAGAAGCGCCCCGGCAGCGCTACGAACGCCCCGGGGCCGGCACCGAAGACAGAACCTTCGATGCGCAGAGAACGCTACTCGCCGAAGTACTCCGGCGAGGCATCGCGGCGGCTCTTCGGTGCCCTGACCGAGAAGGAGGGGCGCCATGCCCATCACCGCAACGATCACCAAGGCTCAGCGCGACGGCATCTACGAGCTGGTCTGCAACCACCTCTACGGAATCGACGATCTCTGGACTGCATTCGGGCGCAGCCGGGACTACGCCACCGCCGAGCGCCTCGCCATCGAGTTCACAGAAGACTTCCGCCTATTGGCCGACATAGGCTGGCGGCCCGACGAAGAGCGCGAGGCATTCGAGCTGACAATCCCGCCGCACGACCTGGCGGAAACCCTGAAGCGCCTCCACGACGAAGCCGAGAAGCTGCTGAGCGGATCGCCCCACGAGCGCAGCGAGCGCGAGAACGACGAGCAGACCGACCGCCGCTTTCTGACCGGCCTCGACGCCTGCGAGGCGGTGCTGGTCGAGTTCGACGAGCGCGGGGGCGAGCGAGCATGACGGCCAAGCGCAAACGTCTGCGACCCGGCGAGCTCGACGACCTCGTCCTCGCCTACATGCGAAAGCACGAAGACGATGACCCGCTGACCGCCAGCGCGATCGGCAAGGGCATCGACCGCTCGGCCGGCGCCGTCGCCAACTGCCTCGTTCGGTTGACGAAGGACAAGAAGCTGCGCCAGGCCAAGCGCAAGCCACGTGCTTACGCGCTCAAGGCAGCCAAGGCGAAATGACCGCGCCGGAAGCTCGGTGGGGGTGGTCGCGATGAGCCCGCGGGCGCCGACCACCGCCCCGCCCACGTCGGAGATGAAGCTGCGCTTCGGGGCGAACCTGGCCCGCTGCCGGGCGGCAGCGGGCATCTCCCAGGAGGAGTTGAGCTTCCGTGCCTCGATCCATCGCACCCAGGTCAGCCTCTTGGAGCGTGGGGAGCGTGTCCCGCGCGTCGACACCGCTCTGCGCCTCGCCGGCAGCCTCGGCGTTCCCCTCGAGGAGCTCACCGCCGGGCTGGAGTGGCGGCCGGGCTATGAGGTCGTCGTACCGGGGGCTTGGGAGGGGATGGAGCCGGAGGGTCGGCCACCAGAAGATCACGACGAGGCCCCGGCCGCTCCAACCGAGGTCGCGGCCGCCAACGGTTCCCGATGACGGCTGGATCGCGCTCAAAGGAGCCCTTCCCCTTCCAGGCCCACGCCCGCTTCGCCGACAACCTCTACCGCGCCCGCGAAGCCGCAGGCCTCGATCAGAAAGAGGCAGCCAAGCGCGCCGCGCTGACCCGCGCCAAGCTCGACAAGATCGAGGGCGGCGAATACGTCCCCGGACTCGATGTCCTGATCCGTCTCGCCGGCGCCTACTCGACCTCAGTGGGGGAGTTGGTCGAGGGCGTCACCTGGCGGCCCGGCTGGGTCAAGCACTCCGGACCGGCGGAATATTTTGTCGGTGAGGCGCAGGGCTAGCACGCCTGCCTCCACGCGGAATCGAGAGGTGGGACTGGCGAGTGGTGACTTTTGGCCTGAGGAGAGTGCCCTTTGCTTGGATTGAATTGACAGTCACCCAAGCATCTGGCGAAGCAGCTCGGCTAGGTAGATCGTGGCGAAGATCAATGGGACGATCCGCTCGATTGCCCAAAGCTCCCGGTACTGACCGCGGCCGCGCGACCCTCCCCGCAGCTGCTCCCACTCGCTTGCGTAGAGGCGCACCGGCAGGTGCTCCTCCATCCTCAGAATGACTTCGAACTTGGCTTTATTGAGATCGCGGTAGCTCTTCAACAGCATCCACCAGGAGATTGAAAGAGCTAGTCCGGCCACTGGGAGGTACCAGCGAACCTGCTGCGCAGCCAGCAACGCCACCACCGCGGTGTTCGCGGTGAGGAAGAAGCTGTTCGCCAGACCGCGCCTCACCGAGATCCGGTCTGCCATCTCCACCGCAAGCTCATAGGTGGCGAAGTGGTTGCCGGATGGGTCGTGACCTCCATTGTCGCGGTTGGATTGGGTGGAGCTCATCCAACGCACCCTCTCGCCTGTTCCAGACGACATTCAAGGCGATCGAGCACGACCTCGATCACCTCCGCCGTATGGGGGTAGAGGGCACGGGAGATGCCCACTGCGGAGACCAGCGAGCGTGGGTTTCCACCTGTTACGGCCGTGAACACCCTTAGCCGATCCGTCAACTCTTCACGGGCGGCCCGCTGTGCTTCGTCGGACTGCCGAGCGCTAAAGGAAGTAGTCAGCATGGCGAGTACTGCCTGGGGCACCGGCCGGTCAAGGTTCTCGTAGGAGAACAGTGCACCCGACGGCGTGTGCAGCGGCAGCGCGATGCCGCACTCCGCGAAGCGCCGCCGCGCCTCTTCCCAGTCGCCCTGAAGGTGCGGGTCTTCGACCGGATCGGTCCTCCAGCCACCCTCCGTTCGGCGCAGCAGCGGGATACTGCCTCCGGCTTCAGATCGAGACGCGGCCAAACGCATGAGAGCGTGCGTCCCAAACAGCCACAGCATTCCTCCCAAAGTGTTCGTGTCCATATCCCGGCCAGGCCGCCAGGCAGACGGTGGCATCACGAAGAGAGTCTTGGCAAGGTGGCCAGCGGCGGCAATCGCTTCAATCTCCCAGACAGTGCCCTGCGTGTAGAAGGGAATGACGAAGATCAGATCTGCGGCCTCCAACTCGGCTAGGATCTTCGGCTGCCAATCCGCGTCGATCTGGTGGCGCGGCGAACCGAACGGCTCTGCCGTATCCCCTGCGGTGACGAAGTCACCCCCGAGTCCATGTACAAGTCGAAAGAGCGAAACCTCCAGAAGCGGCCACTTAGAAATTGGCTCGGGGTCGGCTGAGGTAAAGGGTGCGAGATCCCAAAAGAAGCGGTTATCGAGCCCGAACGGACGAAGTAGGAGGCAGCGGGGCCGGAACTCTCCGCTCGCGATCTCGCGCTGCCTACCCGGGTTCCAGCCTAGGGCGCGGTTCATCGGTCCATCCACCAAGGCTGCGATGCGATCACCAGGCTGGGTAAGCCGCGTGACCGAAGTCGCCCCCGCCCTGTCGGAGCCCACACCGGTCTCGTTGCGCTCGCTCTGGGTTCGCTTGAGCTGGAGGTAGAAATCGTGATCGACGCGTTGCTCGACCGCTTCGATCAGCGGCTTGGCCAGTACGACGAGGTAGAAGAGCAACCTCAGCCGATATCTTCGGAGATGCCGAGCGGGGAGCAGGAACAACAGGGCCTCAAGCAGCAACTCAAGCGCCTTGCGGAGTATGCGCAAGGCGCTGAAAACAATTGCCGAGGCATTGGAGTAATAGTACTCCCTGTTGGGCTCTGGATCGAATAGCTCTTGGTATCCCCTCGCCTTGTCTCCCGCCATTCGAGAAGCATATGCGTCGTTGGCGATTGGAAACGGGAGAACGGCCAGAGATCGGGTCGATGAGCTAATCATCGCTCCACGGTAGACGTTGCCGCAGATTGACTGCGATTCGCTCTAGATCATCGGTGGAAAGAGATGACAGTCGGTTTGCCGAAGAGCCCAGCAGTTGATATGTGTTGGGAGACACTCCTTCGCCGGAGTAACGCCACACGCGCCCGTCTGGGACAAGGTACGCGTCGAATGGGTAGATGTCCCCCTCAGGGAGTGGGGGTGGCACGATCCCGTCGGGAATGCGATAGGCCGAAAGCACCTCGCCAATCACGAACTCAGGCCCGTCAGTGGATCCAGGTCTTGTGACTGTCGTTCTCTTGTTGAGATATCGGTAGATCCCACCTCTGAGGGGGCGCAGGATCTCGAGGTAACAGTCGGTGTGGTCACCGTTGAGGCGACTCAGCAGAGAGGCTGCCGCCTCGAGAGCGCTCAAATGAGCCCGGGCCGCAGCCTCGGCCGCGGCTGCCTCAGCTTCCAATTCCCGTCGAACGCGCTCTTCGTATGGCACGTAGTCGTCCACGGGGTCAACCCTAGACAGGTTGAGCAGCTAAGGATCCCAGCCCTTGAGACCAGCAAACGCGATCATGGCGGCAGTTCGTTCCCGGTTTACGTGACGAGAGCGCCGGTTGGATGTCGGCACTTACGCGAGAGCGGAAGCCGCTACCTGCGTCGCTGTGTCAGGGCCCCCCGTTCCACCTTCTCGGCCAGATCGCATATTCCCTGGACGCCTATTGCGGTGGACTAGCTAGGCGGCTTCGAGCCGCAACGGCTCTCCAGCCAACTCGTAGTCCTCAAAGGTGCGGCCGGTAATCAGATAGGTGAGCAGGGCGCGGACCATCTTGTCGAAAAGGTAGTAGTCGTCGCTGAAGATAAGCGGCTTCCAGCCGTTCTCTTGTGCGAGTTGGGGATGGATGATCTGTGCCCGGTGCGCGCCCCAGCCGAGCCCCTCTTCGATGAAGTGCAAGGTAGTGTCGCCATGTAGATAGATGCGCCGGAAGATCTCGGTGAGCAGGCGACGGTCAAGCCGATCGGTCTGAGCGCCGTCAGCCTCCTGGAAGAGCAGCAGGCAGCCTTCGAGGGAGAAGAGCAGGTTGGCGAGAGCGTCTTCGCGGAAGCCGTCGGTCGCCCACAACATTGAGGCCTTCAGGTAGTGGCCGGCAGTGCGCAGTAGCAGCGGGCTGGAGACCCGAAAACCTGCAAAGAGTCGTCGCGCCCCGTCGATGTGGTCGCGGTAGTCGCCGAACTCGAAGACCTGGGCCGCGGTCTGGGTGGAGTGGAGCCGGCCGGCGGGGGAGCGATTCCAGGCCTCACTGACGAGCATCGCGCACTCCATCGCAAAATCGGCGCGATCGCCGCGCTCCGCTTGCGAGAGGACCTCGTCGGGGACATCAAAGGCGCGCGAGCCGAGATAGGTGATGAAACCGCCCCGCTCCGCGCAGGAAACCGCCGTCGCCATCCGCACCTCCTGCCGCGCCCAGTCGGCGAGCTCTGAGCCATAGCTCCACTTCATCTCCTCGCGGGGTGAGATCTCGCTGAGCAGGTAGGGGCGCCCGTGGCAAATGCGGTAGGCGCCACGATGGCAGGCGACCTCGGCGTTTGGGTAACGGCCAAGCGCACTCAACTCGCGCACACGCATGAAGCTGCGCGCGTTCCTCGGTGCCCAGCCGGCGTCGAGCGGGAAGCGCACATAGCCGTTGGTGAGGTTTTCGGTCAGGTAGCGCAGCACGGCCGGAGACGCGAAGAGCTCGCTGAAACGATTGGGAGGTGCCGTCTCAATCCGTCCCAGCAGCTCGCCGAAGAGCCTCTTGGCCTCGCGCCGCAAGGGTCGATCACCGCTAACCAGGTCCGCTACTTGGGCGGCGAAGCCGGAGCGCTCAAGGCCGAAGAGGTCATTGCTCATGCCCTGAAAATCGCACGGTCGGCGGACACCAGACGAGTACCGCCAGCAGAGGGTCTGCTGTCTCTATCGGCGGTAAAGATCCGCATTGATGAGGTCGGACGGTTCAGCTTTAAGAATACCTCCTCGCTCTCGCTATACCGACGACCGGCTTGCCCCGGATGCATCAAACGAGAACTGCGACGATCGCGCCATGCGAATCGTGGCGGTCGACTGGTCCGGCAAGCTGAAGGGGGCAGCGGAGTCTCTTTGGCAAGCCGAGGTCCGCGACGGCAAGCTCACGGAGCTGAGCAATGGGCTCGAACGCGATGAGTTGATCGTCAAGCTGATCGAGCTTGCGAATGAGGGCCCTCGCCTGGTCGTCGGGCTCGATTTCGCCTTCTCCTTTCCGGCATGGTGGTGCGAGGAGGAGGGCTGGTCTGACGGAAGGGATGTCTGGGCGGCGATAGGAGATCGGGGCGAGGGACTCCTCGATGCATGCGAAGACCCATTCTGGGGGCGCTCGGGTAAGCGGAACCCCCACCCGAAAGCACGGCTCTACAGGCGAACCGAGTCAGACGAGAAGGCAGCGCGCCCGAAGTCCGTCTTTCAGATCGGCGGCGCCGGCGCCGTCGGCACGGGATCGGTTCGCGGGATGCCGCACCTGCTGACCCTTGCCAAGCACGGCTTTGGCATCTGGCCTTTCTCCGAGGGATGGCCGCGCGTGGTGGAGATCTACCCGCGCCTACTGAGCGGGCCGGTTAAGAAGGGCAGGTGGTCGGCGCGACACGCCCACCTATTCGAGCGCTTCCCCGACCAGCCGCGGGACCTCCTTGAGCGGGCCGCTGGGTCCGAAGATGCCTTTGATGCGACGGTCTCGGCTCTGGTCATGGGCGAACACGAAGCGGAGCTGCAAGCGCTCGGACGACCGGCCGGTCCCGGGTACCGAATAGAGGGGAAGATCTGGCGCCCCGAACGCTCTGGCTGACGATCCGAGTCTTGACGCTGCGCAACGAGGCACGGCAGCGATCTACGGAGTCGTTGCTACCAGCTGATCGTCACGTCGTATCCGCGTCGCGGGCTGGGCGGTTGCCGCTCCGCTGTGATCTTGGTGATCGCACGGTCGTCGTGAAGCCGAGTACGTGCGCCGGCCGCCCGGTCTCCGGTACGTCCTCCCAATCCTCGACGAGCAACCACGGTAGAAAGTTGGGATGCGGTGGCTGTAGCCCATCGCAGATGCCCGCAACGAAGCTGTCGAGGTCGCCGTCCATCTGGTCGCCGTAAACGACGACATCGAGATGCGCCTCATCGTCAGGGTTTGCTGGATCGTGCGGCTCTCGGGCGGCGGCGCGACGCAGCGACTTGATCCGACTCGTTTGCTTTTGCCCACATCGACTAGGCGTTGCGCTTGATTGGCGGGATATCGTCGACGTGGAAGTTGATCGTCGGGCTCACTTCGGTGGGACCGAGACGCTAACGCGGGTGGCGTTCTTCGCGGTTTTCACCTGGTCCGAATCTAAAAAGTTTCTAAAGATCCCACGCCCATATATGCGGGGATTAGCGGGGATGCGCGGGGATTACGGAACTCGAAATAGGCCGACTTGACTTCTCCATGGTCGCGGAGCTATCCAGCGTTCATGGTGTTCTCGCTCACCTGGATTCGGAGCCGTAGCGGGCGGCGGTCTCACATCGCCCAACTGCCGCCGCGGCCAGTCGAGCCGGATCCTCAGGTCGCCCGTCCGGACGCTCATCCCGTCGCACATCCGGACGCACGTCACGACGCTGCTTCTCGCCGCCCGATCGGCGCGATTCGGCATGGGTCCGGCGACTGGGTCGTTTGCGTTTTGCCGACATCTCTACGCCCCGTCGCACTCAGATCATGAATCTCGACGATCCGAAGAATCCCTGGCCCGCGCTGACGCTCTTCGCCGCCATCCTCGCCATCGCCGCATGGAAGGCGATATCGAAGATCACCCTCGCCGGGGTCTTCGCGTTCCTCCTCCCACTTGCTGAGCAGCTCGCGCCCCTCGTGCTCGGCGCCATCGCTATCGCCTCCGCGCTGGCTATGCAGCGGCTTCTCTCCACGAACCGCACGCTGCGAGGTCGCCGCTCAGTGGCGGTCGTGCCGGCCGACGAGTTCGACCCCAAACCCGACGCGGTGTTGCGCTTCGCCGCCGAACTCGGTGCCACCGAGCGCAGGGTGCTCGGCTGGGTGGACCGGCGGGCGAGCGCCGTGCGGGTGACGCTGACCGGCGACGCCGAGGGGCGCCTCGTCTACCTGGTGAGCGGACCGGAGCGCTCCTTCAAGTCCCTGCGCGGCGCGCTCGGCACCTACGACGGCATCGAGCTGCGCGAGCCCGCCGACGTGCTCGGCAAGCGCCCCGCGGCGAGCGACCTCTCGACCTGCCGCACCGAGCTGGTGCTCGCCCGCAAGAGCCTGGAGCCGCTGGCGCGGCTCTCGCTCGACCCCGACCCGCTGCGGCCCTTCGCCTCGGTCTTGGAGATGCTCAACCCGAAAGCCGGGGAGGGGCTCAGTATCTGCGTCGACCTGCTGCCCGCCACCGGCTGGCGCCGCACGCGGTTGCGCAGCGCCCTGCAGCGCCAGGCGCGTCGCCGCCACGGCGACCCCCGCACCCTGCGCGAGATGTTCGAAGGTCCGCAGCCCGGCGTGCGCCCCGGCCCCGACAAGCTGCTGGAGCAGCGGATGATCCGCGAGGCGCTCGACGCGAAACTGCGCGAGTCCGGGGCTCTGTTCAGAACCCAGATCCTGATCCGCTGCCAAGCCAAGAGCCGCGCCCGCGCCAAGCTGGTGACGCAGGGCGTCCTCGGCGGCTTCGAGACCTTCACCGCGCAGAACTGGTTCCGCGCCCGCGGCCTGCCGATCCCCGGCCTCGCCTTCCTCGGCTCCGACCTGCCGCTGCGGCGGGGGAGTTTCGACCGCCGCATGGACAGCGGCCACTTCCGGCCCGGGCGGCAGATGATCCTCACCGCCAGCGAGCTGGCTGGCTTCCTGAAGCCGCCGAACACCCACTGCAACGCCGAGAACGTGGTGCGCGCCGGCACCGTGCTGAGCACCCCGCCGAAGCTGCCCACCTTCGAGAAGGGCCGGGCGGACCTGATCCCGATCGGCCGCGTCGGCGCCAACGGCAGCGGGCGGATCGTCGCCGTGCGCGCCGCCGACACCTTCTTCTCCTACGTCGCCGGGCGCTCGCGCTACGGCAAGACCGAGCTGGCGGTCGCCCAGTTCGTCCACATCGTCCGCTCCGGCGCCGGCGGCCTCTTCCTCGACCCCCACGGCGACGCGCTGACGCGGATCAGGCCCTACTTGGACGATCCAGAGCTGCGCCGCCGGGTGGTCGAAGTCGACCTTGGCCCCGGCGCCCCCGCCGGCCTGCCGGGCTGGAACCTCTTCGAGCTGAGCGGGGGCGGCAGCGGCGAGGAGCAGGTCGAGGCGATCGTCGACGCCTTCTCCACGGCGCTGGAATGGGGCGAGCGCTCGACGCGGGCGATCAACCTCACCACCCAGGCCGCCACCGCCCTGGTCTCGATCGCGAAGGTGCTGCCGCCCGAGCTGGCGCCGACGATCTTCCAGCTGCCGACGCTGCTCTCCGACAAGAGCTGGCGCGCGGCCGCGATGCCCTTCCTGCCGCGCGCCTCCCAGCGCTTCTGGGAGCACCGCTTCCCGCTGCTCGCCGCTGAGGCGGTGACGCCGGTGACCAACATGGTCGACCGCCTGCGCGCCTTCCCCACGACCACGACGCTGCTCGGTCAGAGCGAGAGCACCTACCGGGTGCGCGAGGCGATGGACAAGGGCCAGATCGTCCTCGTCTGTCCGGGCTCTGGCGGCGCCCTGGACCGGCTGGTCGCCAACCTCATCGTCTTCGACCTGCTGCACTCCGCGCGGCGCCGCGCGGAGCTGGCGCCCGGGGAGCGCAAGCCCTTCTGGGTCTTCCTCGACGAGGTGCAGAGCTTCGACGGCGGCGCCTCGGGCAGCCTCGCCGGCCTGCTCGAGCAGAGCGCCAAGTTCGGGCTGCGCGCCGTGCTTCTCAACCAGAACCCCGAGCGGCTCAGCCCGAAGACGCTGAACGCGCTCACCACCAACCGCTCCCACCTGCTGGCGACCGCGCTCAACTCCCAAGCGGCGGCGCTGCTGACCAAGGAGTGGGGCGGCGAGCTCGACAGCAGCGCGATGGCGCGGCTGCCGCGCTACCGCTTCGTCGCCCAGGTCACCCACGAAGGCGACCTCAGCCGGCCCTTCGCGCTGCACGGGATCAGGGTCGAGGACGTTCACCGGGAGTCGGGGCGTGGCGTGGGGCCGCCCGTGCCGGAGGCCGCGCCGCGCACCGAGCCCGCCGCGGTGATCGACCACCTCGAAACGCTCGACGAGCGCATCCAGGCCCACCTGGAAGGGCTCGATCCGCCGGGCGGGGGGCAATCGAGCGATGACAACGACGACGACGACAGGGGCGGTTCGGCGCCGGAGGCCTTCTGGTTGGACGAGGTGATGAGCAATGTCGGTTGAAGCGAGACAACACCCGGGAGTCGAGCTGCCCGAAACGGCGAGCGAGGTCGTCGCCTCGCTCCTCCAGCATCGGCTGCTCTCGACCGCGCAGGTGCGGGCGATCCACTTCCCCGACAACCGCATGCGCTGGACCCAGAGCGTGCTGGCGCGGCTGCAGGGGGCGGAGCTGGTCGGGAGCGTCCAGCCGCCGCGGGGCGGCCGGCGCCTCTGGTTCGCGACCGAGCGGGGCGTGCGGATGGTCGGCGAGGCCCACGCCCTGGAGACGATGGTGAGGCCGCTGGAGGCACGCGAGGTCGCCGGCCAGTTGCAGGCGCACACGATCGCCGTCAACGACGCAGGCATCTGCTTCCTGGCGGCAGCGCGCGAGCGGGGCGATGAGTTCGGGCCGCTCGCCTGGCGCCACGAGGTGGCGCATCCCCTCTCACGCGGCAGGGGACGCAGGCGGCGGATGCTGATCGCCGACGCGGTGCTCACCTACCTGCGCGAGGAGGGCGGGCGCGTCGCATTGGAGCAGCGCTTCCTCGAGCTCGACCGCGCCACGCTCTCGGTCGACCGCCTCGTCGCCGAGCTCGCCGGCTACGCCGAGCTGTACCGGGCGGCGGGACGCGACGGCGAGCCGGCCTGGCGGGCTCACTACCCGCGCTTCCCCGCCGTGCATTGCGTGCTGGCCGGCGCCCCGCGGCCCGCCCTGGAGCGGCGGCGGCGCAGCGTGGTCGCGTTGTTGCGCAGCGACCTGCGGATCGAGCGCACCCCCGAGGCGCGGATCTCGATCTGCTTGCTGGAGGACCTGCGCGAGCGCGGGCCGTTCGCGCCGATCTTCGTCGCTCTCGGCGATCCCGCCAAGCGGGTCGACTGGCTCGGAGGCGCGCCGGAGGACAAGAGCGATGATGAGTGAGGGGCGCAACAGAATCGAGGAGCGCCGCGGCGCGCATCGGGGCCAGGCCCGCGGGCAGGGCGCCGCGGTCAACGAGGTGCGGCTCAGCCCGAGCGACCTCGAGACGCTGGCGCGGCGGGTCGCCGAGCTCCTGCGCTCGGAGCCCGCGTCCCCCGCCGCACCCTCTCGGCAGCGGTTGCTGACCGCGGCCGAGGTCGCGCAGTGGTGGGGCATCGAGCGCGCCTGGGTCTACGCCCACGCCGAGCAGCTCGGCGCCCGCCGGATCGGCGCCGGCAAGCGCCCGCGGTTGCGCTTCGATCCCGACGAGGTGAGCGAGCGAATCGCGGCCCTAAATGGTGCGCAAATCGGCTCTGGAATGGGATCTGCGCGGATCACCGCCGATTCCCGAAAGCGCTCGCTTTCGCGGCGACGGAGAGGTATTGTCGTCGGACACGAAACAGACGGCCGGGCGGCGCGTACACGCCCCCGGCCCGGCGCCGAAGGTGACGCTTCGACGCGATGATCAGCCTAGCGGCGACCCGGTTCTCCGGCGCCGCTCGGCGGTCGCGCCGGCGACGCCTTCCGCGCCTCGAACCAGGAGGTGACGGGAATGGCTCGTAGATCGGAAGGGCAGGTGGTGGAGCGCCACTGGAAGAGCGGGCGGGGCTATGCGCTCCGCTTCCGTGCCTACGGCGAGCGCCGCTACCTGACGCTCGGCCTCGAGACCGAGGGTTGGAGCCGCGAGCGTGCCGAGGAGGAGCTGGCGAACGTGATGGCCGACGTGCGGCGTGGCCTCTGGACGCCGCCGACCCGGCGCCGCCGGGCCGAGGGGCGCGCGGAGCGAGGCGAGGGCGTCGACGGCGAGATGCTCTTCGGCCCCTTCGCCCGGCAGGTGATCGACCGGCGCGAGGGCGAGGTGAGCGCCAGCTACTTCCGGATCATGCACTGGAGCCTCTCCCATCTGCTGCCCTACTTCGCCGAGTGGCCGCTTACCGAGATCGACGTCGAAGCGGTCGACGCCTACCGCGCCCACAAGGTCGAGGAGGCCGAGTCGATCCGGCGGGCGGCCGAGCGCCGCAAGCCCAAGCTCGACGAGCGCGGCCTGCCGCGCCGCCCGCTCAACGCCGCCTCGATCAACAAGACGCTGAAGCTGCTCTCCTGGGTGCTCTCGATCGCGGTCGAGTACGGGCACATCGACCGCAACCCGGCCGAGGGGCGGCGGCGGCGCCTGCCCGAACCCAAGCACGCCCCCGTCCACCTCGACACGGTCGAGCACATCCAGGCCCTGCTCGAGGCCTGCGCCCTGCTCGACCGCAGCCCGAAGCGGCGCTCCGAGGGCCGCGTGGCGGCGATCTCCACGCTGCTGTTCGCCGGCCCGCGCGCCGAAGAGCTCTGCAACCTGCTCTGGCGCGACGTCGACCTCGCCAACGGGCGCATCTTCATCGGCCGCTCCAAGACCCAGGCCGGCCTGCGCGAGATCGACCTGCTGCCGATCCTGCGCGACACCCTCGCCGCGCACAAGGCGAGCGCCTACCGCTGCGGCCCCGACGACCTCGTCTTCCCGACCGCGACCGGCGGCCACCGCGACCGCCACAACCTGCGCAGCCGCACCCTCGGCCTGGCGATCAAGCAGGCCGACGAGCTGCTGGGGGAGCGCGGCCAGCCGACGCTGCCGCGCGGCCTCACGACCCACAAGCTGCGCCACACCTTCGCCTCGATCCTGGTCGCTTGCGGCGAGGACCCCGCCTCGGTGATGGCCCAGCTCGGCCACGCCCACCCCGCCTTCACCCTCCGCGTCTACACCCACCTGATGCGCCGCGGCAAGGACGAGCGAGCGCGCCTGAAGGCGCTGGTGCAGGGCGAAGGCATGGAGGCGATGGAGATCGACTCGCTCGCGACCGAAGAGGCGGGATCGTGACCGCGGCGATCGGAGTAGCGATCCTCATCGTCGCCGGCATCTGGATCTTCGGCAGCCTGCTGGCCCGCTGGGCCGGCGTCCTGCTCGTCCTCGTCGGCTCGGTAGGGCTTGCGACGACGGGCGACGCCAACGGGTTTCTCCTCTTCGCCCTCGGCGGCGGACTGTGGCTGGCTGGCCACCTCCTCTACCGGGTGCGACGCGGCGCCTGGAAGAGCGCGCTGGCGGAACGCGTTTTGCAGCGGTAGCGTCCTGGGTATGGCTCGGTCCCGAGAAAACAACCGACCGGATGCGTCACATCGTTCTTTCAGGCGTTCCGGTATCTCGCTCGACCGGCTCTTGAAGGACGCTGATCGGATCCGCGAGACCCGAGCTCTCCCCGGCGGCTCTCCCGGTGCCGCCAAGCTGATTCGCGAGGACCGCGACCGCTAACGCCCTGTCGTGCCGGCCCGGGGCCCAGCTCCACGCGGGCTATCCTCTCCTCAGATCCCGAATCCGGGCGGTTAGCTCAGTTGGGAGAGCACCTGCTTTACACGCAGGGGGTCGGCGGTTCGAACCCGTCACCGCCCATCAGCGTTTCGGCTGGCGCTAGGGCAGGGATCGCACGTCCGTATTGCGACTATCCCGGTCAGGCTGTTGCGACGAACTCACTCGTGAACGGCTCTGCCTCGTAGAGTCGAACGAAGTAAGGGGGCACAAGGGCGGCCCTCATCGCGACGATGTAGTCGGTGCCGTCTTTCCCCGCGGCCTCCTTAGCTTGCTTGACAACCGCAGTCACCTGTGACGCACCGAGGCAGCGACCGCTGACTAGGTTCCGGAGTTCCTGAAAAGTGACGCGACCGAAGTCTGACATCGAAAGAGGATCCTCGGTCGAGCAGACCAGGGCATAGTGGCAGCGCGGCGCAGCGTCAGGACAAGAGCCCCCCGATGTCACGCGGATCGTCTCGGGGACCTCATATCGATCCCCGTCAAGTCCTTCACCGGCCTTCCATTGAAAGACGACTGCTGGGGAGACGTCGCCTGGGCGAGGTCGGCTGCGAATTGGACTAAACAAGACTTCAGGCTTGCTGTTTACGCGGAGCAGCTCCGTTAGGCCAGGTGCCACTGAGTTGCCGATTCCCCAAAGGAAAACCCCCTCGTTCGAGAGGCGCTCTGTCTCCTTGCGCTCAAGGATTCCGTCGATGGATTCTCCCGCCTCCGTGCCAAAGCGGCTCCAGCAAAAGGCTAGCGGCAGCTCTTTGTGCAGATGCGGATTATGCATTTAATATGCGATTCATAGCACGGGATCCAGACATTGAAAGGCTGCTCCAAGAGGAAAAGCTAACCCAAGCAGGGCTCGCGAACTTGCTTGAAATAGACCAAGCGAGCGTTTCTCGGGCTCTGAACGGGCAGACCAAGCCGACGGCGCCGGCGCACGCGCGGATATGCGCGTATATGCAAGAGCGGCGCCTTGCTGCATCCCCGTTGGATGTCGTCTCCGAGATTTGGGACGGTTCTGACGAGCACGCTCAAGCGCTATGTGCGCTAATCCGGGCCTCGCGAGACCTCTGGCCGGGTCTCGGAGAAAAGGAGACGGAATGACGACCGGAAGCGCCTCGGACTTCAGGCAGCGACTACATACGCTCGGATTGAGCGATTCAGTGATCGAGGCCGTGTGGCCTCGCTGGTGGAGTGAGGGAGCTGACGAGTCGGCTTCGGCCCGCGCTGAGCTGCGCTTCGGTGTCGCGCGGCGTCTCGGCATGGATCCGTCCTCGCTGCTTGATGATCGCGATGAGCCGCGTTTTCTCTGGCCATCGCAGGCCCGCTTCAAGCATCTGTCGGGGGAGAGCGACACTGAACGAGCGGGGATTTCTGCGTTTGGCCGCGCCGTGGCGAAGCCTCTGCTCAATGCGACCCCCCTCCCTGACATCCCACGCGTCGATCCTATCTCCGCCCGGGATCTTCGGGAGATGCTCCTTGGGATCGGGACCTCGCCGTTCGTGACCCTTGGCGACTTGCTGGCGCTTTGCTGGGGGATAGGCGTTCCGGTCGGCTATCTGCGGGTTTTTCCCTGGCCGCAGAAGCGGATGGCGGCGATGACCGTGCGGCTCGGTGATCGCTGGGTTGTGCTGCTGGCGCGCGATTCTCGCTATCCGGCGCCAATCGCGTTCTGGCTCGCGCACGAGATCGCTCACATCTTCCTTGCGCACATTCAGAGTGAGGAGGTCATAGTCGATCTGGACCGACCCGGCCCAGATCTTCTAGGAGACGATGAGGAAGAGTCCGCTGCTGACGCCTTTGCTTTGGAGCTACTCACCGGGCAGCCACAACCCACGGTCGTAGCCGACGCAGCCTCTGCAGCACCGAGTGCCTCCGGCCTAGCGCAGGAGGTTGCTAGTCGGGGGCCCGGGCTTGGTATTGAGCCGGGCACGTTGGCCCTCTGCTACGCCTTCACCACCGGCGAGTGGGAGATCGCAAATGGCGCCTTGAAAGTGCTCTATCCGCCCGAGCCGGCAGCCTGGAGCGAGATCAACCGGCTCGCTGTAGATCAGCTGCGTATTGACGAACTGCCCGAGGAATCACGTCACTTCTTGGATGCGGTTTTTGCTCACGAAGTGAGTTGAGGAGCCGAGTTGATGACCTGTGAGTTGGCCGTCGACAACGATGTTCTGTTGAAGGCATTGAGCTACGGGATCGAGTCGTCGGTTTGGCCCAATTCGGGCGATCCGCCGGATCTTGGCGTTCTTGGGGCGGCGCGCTACGTGGTTGGCGGCTACTTGGCCGATGCCGACCTCGCTCGCCAGAACCCCACCGTAGCCCTCGCTGACCTCCTGGCGCGAGCCGAGGAGCTGGAGCCGAGCGAAGCAGAGCTTATGCTTGCGGCTGAGATCGAGCGGGCCGCCCAGGATCAGGGCCTGGAGCTTGATGGCGGCGAGAGCCAGCTTGCGGCCATTGTGCTTGAACGCGATGTCGCCCTGTTCGAGACGGGCGACAAGAGAGCGATTGCGGCGCTAGAGAAGCTGTTGGCCGAGGTCGCTGTCCTGGGGGCCTTGGCTGGCCGATTGCGTTGTCTTGAGCAAATCGTGCATCGGCTAGTGGGTCAGGAGGAGTTCGAGTTCCTGGCCGAGGCGATATGCGCTGCTCCCGGGGTCGATAAGTCGCTAACCATTTGCTTCAGCTGTCACTCGGGTGAGGCGGAGAAAGCCTCCGCGCTGGAGGCTTTGCGGCAATACATCGATGACCTGCGGGGTCGGGCAGCGACTCTGCTTGAGCCGAGCCCGTGAGTTACTACTCGTCGGCCTCGTTCCGGACAAAGACCGCGTAAGGCTTGCGAAGCTCGGCGACTAGGCCAATATCGATGACCTTCTCTTCGTCGGGGTCTGGCTCGGGGTCAGCCTCAGCGACGTACTCGAGGCAGGCCTTGTCAACCCGGCCTTTGATGTAGCGGTCACCGCGCCGACCGGTTTGGTTTCCGATTGCGACCTTGGTGTGAGAGAGGGGCAGCTCAAACTGCTCAGTATGAAGTTGCTCGATGGCGAGGGCGAACCTTGAGCCGATGACGTTGATCGCTGGAGGTACCTCCTCCCAGCTGAAACCGTCGGTTGAGAACTCGGTGGCCCGAGCGGTAACGGCGAAATGATTTGACTGCATTGGCTGCATGCAGAGATGGATGGGCGTGCCGGCCGACTCTGCCGAGCTGGCAAACGGCTGGACCATGGTCACAGGATGGCAGGTGTTGCCGCCGTAGCCCCAGAGTGCATACCCAGCCTCATCGATCTCTGCCTGCTTGCGCGCGACAATGTCGTCGAGACTCTCGTTGGCATGAGTCCCAACCTTCATAAAGAGGATTCCTGAGCCCGGCTTCAGGATGTCACTCACTGGTCATCTCCTCCTCCAAGAATTCAAGCTCGTATTCGGACTCGTGGGCCTTGCCGTAGTTAAGCCGCTCTCTCTCGCGAACGTAGCGTACGCGGGGAGCCGCTCCGCGGCCGTAGAAGTTAGCCAGGCGCTCTGGGTCGGTTATGGCCTTGCTCGCAAAGGGATCGATCCCCTCGGGGGTTCCCTTCCCGCTTGGTTTCACCAGAACGTTGCACGATTTGAGCTCGGGGGCGTCATCCAGGTGATAGCTGTGGACCTTGGACATCATGCGCTGTACAAAATAGCCTGAGTCGAGGGCGTATCGCTGAAGGTTCGCAAGCACCTGCTTGGGCCAGTCAAGGTCAGCGTCGTCTGCGACTACGAGAATTCCATCGCCGGCATACCCGGTGGCCTCGAATCCGCGCTGCATGAAGATGTTCACGCTCTCACCGGCGTTGCTCGCGCCCCAGGGGGGATTTGAGTAAAAGCAGTCGAATTCGCCAACCCTCGGGAAGGGGTCCAAGCAGTTGTAATGCTCAGCGCTCAGGCTGTCGAGCCGCTCGGCGTCGGCGAAACGACGGATCGCGTTGCAAATCCGCTCATCGAAGTCGAAAACCGTTACCTCGGCTGGGGCGTAGGCAAGGATCTCACGATGCTTGAGGTACATCGAGCAGACGCTGATCGCGTCGCCATCGCCAATGAAGGCTAGGCGCTTGTCCGTAGCCCAATCAGCTATGAACTCGCTTTGGAGGACCATGTCGCCCGTCTTCATATAAATCTGATCGAACTCGCGCAGTGGACTGGGCCGGTTCTGGACCACGTCGGAAATTGCGTTTATTGCCGCACGCAAGTCAATTTCACCGCTCGCCAAGAGGATCCCCCGTCTGGACGCTGCCGCCGTTTGTCTCCCACCATAAGCCATCGCGCGACATGATCGTATGGGGCCTGGCCGCGATGATCGATCAAGACCTTGAGAGCCGCGAGCCACCGACCGAGGTGTTGTTTGGCGAAAGGGCGCCGTGGGCAGGTAGCCGCCACCCTGGCGGCTGTGCAGGCCATGATTTCACCGGTTGTCGCGCAAGGATCGCATAATAGCCGTAAACACAACAGTTCCTAAAATTCAACTGCTTACTGCCGTCTATTTAGAGGAATGAATAGGATGGCCCAACTCATGAGCGTTCCGATACACGAGGCAGCCGAAGCGCTCGCTCCCCTCCTTTCCGCAGGGGGGGACGCCGCCGTTCGGGAGCTCGCGGGAAAGGCCGGGTCGGGTCTCTCCGATGCCGCTATGCACCTGATCGGCAAAATCCGGCCCTTTCTAAAAAGTCCTACCCCCGACGTCGCGGAGGTCGGGCAGGCACTGCAAGCGGGTCTTGCCGACGGGGCCGTCTCACCGCGCGACATCGAGGCGCTCGTCTCCATGCAGAACTCCGGCCGCGGCAGCGTGAGCATCAGGGTGGGAAATGTGAAAGCGGGTCGCGACGTGAAGATCGGGAACACGGTTCACGAAAGGAACCATGAAGGGTGACTGACGGGGAATCCGAGGAGCAGGGACAGGAAGGGCCCGCGGGCGGGCCTAAGCCGGGGGGTGGGGGCGAAGAGCCCGGGGCCGAGGGCGAGGTCCGGTACGGCGCGGTGGAGGACGAGGGCGGTGATGACTTGGAGGTCGAGCTGACAGCCGGCTCGATCGTTGCCGGGCGGAACGCGAACGTCGGCAACACCTACTTCATCCAGGGCAATCTCAGAGAAGGGAGCGGGACGGAGCGCGGCTTGATCTCGGTTGCGGACGTGAGCGACCAGATCACCGCTGCGGAGGTCACCTTCGTCGAGCCGGAGTCCTTCCCGGAGACGGTTGCGGCCGTCAAGCAAAAGCAGGTTGTGGTGCTGACCGGGAGGCACTGCGGCAACCGCGTCGCGGCGGGCGCGGCGCTGCGGGTCTGCAAGCACCACCCCATCCTCGAACTGCCGGCAGGCGTCCCCGTGGAGAAGCTCGTCGACGGTATCGAGCAACTCTGCGAGAAGCACCGTCGTTGCGGCCTACTGATCCACTCGCTGGACGGTGAGCATTTGGGAGAGCTGACGGGCTTTGAGCTGCGCCGTCTGCGCGTGGCCCTGGGCAAGAAAGCAGCGCTAGCGATCACAACGCGGGGAGATGGCTCCGTGTCGCACCCGCGCGACCTGTCGGTCATTGCCAGCATTGCGCCCGAGCCGGAGGCGGTGCTCGAGAAGACCGCCGAAGCAGAGGAGCTGCCGGCGGCGGCACGGGACCGAGCTGCGGCGGCGCTCGCCGCGCTGGCTCGGCCCGTCTCCCCGGGCACAGTGGTCGCGCTGGTCGCGCTTGCGGCTAGCTCCGAAGGATCGGCCGGGGAACTGGCGGCGGTTCTGGACGGACGCTCGCCTGCGCTCGACGAGTGGCTTCAGGCAAGGCCGACCGCACGCGGCGTTGCTGCGTTGGCTGCGGCCGCCACCCTGGACGGTGCTCCGAGCGGGGACTTCGAGAGCGCAGCCGAGGAGCTGACCGGGGCGCTTGCCGAGGAAGTCGATGCGCCCAGCGAGGAAAAGCGGTTCACGCCTCGTGCCGATCGCGATCTGCCGGCCGACATCGTCGGCTTCGGCCGAGCGACCGTGCCATCTCACTTCGGGCGTCACGAAGTGGAGGTGGTGCGAATCGCGCCTCCGCTCAGGCATGAGTTGGTGATCAGCTATCTCTGGCGCGAGCTCGACGCCGACTTCCGCCAGTCCTACCTCAAGTGGCTGCGGCTCCTGGCCGGCCAGCCGGAGTGGCGATTGAACAGGGCGGCGGCGGTGACTGCCGGCACTCTCTTCACCACTGACCCACTGCGGATTGAGCGAGAGCTCCTCTCCCCGTGGGCGCTTGATGGAGGGGCCCACCAGCGTTACTGCGCCAGCCTCGCGCTTGGGGTTCCGGCTGCGAGCGGCAGCGACCCGCTTCCGGCCAGAGCGCTGGCGCAGTCCTGGATCGAGGCAGATACTCCGAGCCTGCGCCGCACCGGGATCTTCGCCTATGGCGGCCCACTGGGAACCTGGGACACCGGCGCCGATGCGGCCGCGCGGCTCTGGCACGTTTGCGCCGATGCTCCCGAGTTGCAGCCCGCGGCGGACCGAGCGCTGGCTTCGCTCGTCACCGGCGGGCGCCAAGCCGCGAGGGCTCGTGCCGCAGTGTTCGGACTCCTCCTCGGCAAGCTCGATCCCAGGCCGGCACCGCGGCGGGTCTACTCGCTGCTGCCACTGCTGGTCCGCCGCCTCACCGCGGCGGACCAGACGGCGCGCGACTCGCTCGCCGGCCTGGCCGACCCTGCGGAGCACGGATCGCTCGACAAGTTGGCGACCCTGCTCGTGCGCTCGCTCGATGCACCCGCTGGTCAGCGGAGCGCGATGGACTCGCTGCGCAAGATCCTCGCCGCGATCGCTGCAGGCCGTGTAGAGCGCGACTTCCTCGATGAGCTGCTCATCCCTCACATGAGGGCTGCCGCCCAAGGGCGGCAGCGGCTGCCGCAGTTCGAGTCCCAGCTGGGAAGGCTGCTGAAAGCAGAAAGCCGCGGCCGGGGTTCTCTTCGCGAGGTATCCCGCTCGACCTATGACGCTATGTACGCAAAGCAATGAGGAGGAACCCGTGACTGCAAGTAGTGACTTCTCCCCCGTCGTCGAGACCGGGGAGATACAGGCGCCATCCGGGTTGCTCGGTCGTCTGAAACACAAACACGACCTTGAGCCGGTGGGCGGCGGCTTCGTCCGCATCCTGCTCGACGATCAAGGGGTGCCGCTTGCCTCCGGCGAGCAGCTCACCGCCGGACAGAGATACTGGACGCGCGCGCGGAGCTGGCTGAAGATCGACGTGGGGGCTCATCGGCTGCGGTACGAGGTCGACTTCTCGGATCCGTCTGGGTCGGCCGGGTTCATTGCCACGATCTCGGTTGAAGCATCGGTGCAGGACGCCGAAGGCGCAGCCCGTGATGGCTGCACGAGCGCTGGCGAGATCCTCGTCCCTCTGCTCCGGGAAGCGATCGAAATCGCCGTTGGCTCCTCATCGACGACGGCGGGCGAGGAGCCGATCGCGACCCTCAGCGCGATGCTGGCCAAGGCTCGCGAGGCAGCACGAGGCCTGGTGCGCACGGAACCGAGCGTGCCCAGCTGGCTCTCGGCAACCGTGACCTCGATCAGCGTCGACTTCGACGAGATCACGGCCAGGCGTCACGCGGACCTGATCGAGAAGAAACACGACACCCACCTGATTGCCGCGGAAGGCGAGAGCGAGGAAATGAAGACCAGGAAAGCCATGGAAATCAGGGATATCGTCCGGAACAGCCTCGAGCCACACTTGCGCGACTCGATGGGGGGCGAGATCGAGGCTGTCGTCTCTAACCCGACCACCGAGAACATCAACGCCTTCGCCTCGAAGATGGCCGACACTGAGCTCGGTCGCCAGCAGGCTCTCTTCGCCTTCGTCCAGTCGCTTATCGACAAGGACTTCCTCGACAAAGAGGATCCGATGTACAGAACGCTGGTGCAGGTCAGCTCAAAGGCGCTCGAAGGCCTGTACGAGGGTGGGCCGCCGGCGCTTGGCGGAGGTACCGGCGCAAACGAGATCTCGGCCAGTGAAGACTTGGAAGAGGATGACGATGAGGCTCACACCTCCGGCGAGGACCAAGCGGACGAGGAGGAGGAGGAGAGAGAGGACGACTGAGCGATGCTGACCGCTCCACTGAGATGGCTGATCAACCTGATCGCGCTGCTGCCCGATGCGATGCGGCCCGGCGCCTTCTTTGCTGTGCTGTTGCTGATCGTTTGGTTCGTGGCCATACAACGCGGCCTGCCCAACCTCTGGCACGCGACCTGCAGGGGCGGCGCACGCGTGGTAGATCTGACGATTGGAATCGTCCTCCTGCCCGAGTACCTGATGACCACTGCCAGGCAGCGGCGAGGCCAGAGCCCGGGAGAAGCGGTGCTCGCAATCAGCGGGGTTGCGGACCGCGCTCTCGACGGCGCTGCCGGCTTCTACGAGCACCATCAGCGCGACCGAATCCAGTGGAAGCATCCTCCCTGGCTGCCGTGCCTCGTGATCGTCGTCGTGTGTGCGATTCCGTGGATCGTGATGGACAGGTTGCCGGTCTCGAGCGAGGCCCGGGTGCAGCTTGCCAAGGCATTCGATCATTGGCGTGACGTTGAAGCGTGGGCCGACGTCGATCCCTCGCGAAGGGCGGCGCCGGGCATCTCCTGGCCGCCCCCTCCGGTAACCGCCAGCATTCGGCAGCACGGTCGGGTTCTGGGCGTGACGCTTCTTTGCCGAGCGAATGAGCGCTGCGTCGGCCGGATCATTCTGCGCACGAGCTCGGGCAAGAGGCTGCATTCGCGCGTGGTGAAGGTCAAAGCGGGCTCGTTTGCGACCGTCCACATGCACCTGTCCGCAGGGCAGTCGCACCAGCGGACAACGGTCCGCATCGCGCGCGCTCAGCCGGAGTAGGGAGCTTCGCGGCGGCGGCCTCAAGTGACATGCAGTCTCCGGTGGGGTCGATCAGGGCAAATATCGCGAGACAATGCGATGCTGCCGAATGTGACCGACGAGGCGATCGCCGGGGAAGCGAGAGATCCAGATTGCAAGCGGGTAGTCGTTCCGCGGCCACTGTGGGAGGAGAAGTTGCTGCGCGATCATCCGGAGATCGGGCCGCATCTCGCCGATGTGCTCCGGGCTGTTGCCGAGCCCGATCATGTCGCAGTTGATTTCGGCTACGAGCAGAGACGCCGTTACTACCTGCAGGACGCCGGTCCCAGCCGTTGGCTGCTGGTCGTCGTAAGCTATGAGCAAGAGCCGGCGCGGGTTATCACCGCGTTCGGCAACCGGAAGGATCCGCCGTCATGGAGCAAGTAGACATCAAGATCGGCCCGCTGGCCTTCGACCGCGCTGACTACGACGCGGAGGCTGACGTGCTCTACCTCCATCGGGGTGAGCCTAAGGAGGGGGAGGGGGAGGAGACCCCCGAGGGGCACGTGATCCGCTATGCACCGGGCACGCAGCGGGTCGTTGGCCTGACCGTGATCGGACCCCGCAGGATCCTCGAGCGCGACGGAAGCCTGGTCGTTACGGTGCCGGAGCCCGTCGCCACCAGCGCGGACGAGCTGGCGCCGGCGCTCGCGGCCGTCTGATCAGCCGAACCTTCGCTGGGGCATTTGGGCACTCGGCGCCCAGGAGTGCCCAAATCGGGTCAAATCGGCGTCTATCGGCGCATATTCAGTCCGCGCCGTCACCCCGTCCCACCCCGCAAATCCCCTGCACACAGGCCGATTTCAGCCGCTCTCACAGACCCCACCAGAGCGCCTTACAAGGAGGGGGTCACTGGTTCGAGCCCAGTACCGCCCATCGCCGGTATCCTGGGCTGAGTCGCGTGTTCAGGGAGTAAGGCGACTCTCGCCGGGGAACTAGGGACGGAGGCAGGATGCGTAGGAAGGTCTTCATTGGGGTGCTCGCGGGGCTTCTGATTGCCGCCGGGACGGCGATGGCGAGCTCGTTTACTCGGCACGTTGAGATCGCCGGGCTGGTCCTCGATGCGAAAGGCGGCTTCTCGCCGAACGCGCTGCCTCGAAACCACGATGCGCCGATCGTCACCTATGGAGGCGGCAGGCTCTCGACCGTCAGCGGCGACATCCCGCCCGTCCTCGACAAGTTCGTGCTCGAATTCGACCGCCACGGCCACGTCGAGACGACCGGCCTGCCGGTCTGCAGGAGGGGCAAACTGGTCGCGACGGAAGTCGGGAAAGCGCGCCGTAACTGCAAAGGGTCGATCGTCGGCAAAGGCTACGGCAGCGCGATCATCGCCCTGCCCGAATCGAAACCGTTCAAGGTCGGCTCGCCGATCACTCTCTTCAACGGTCCGAGGAAGGGCCGCAACCCAACGATCTTCGCCCACGCCTACCTCGAATATCCGGGGCCGACCACCTTCATCGTCCCGATCGTGATCGAAAAGATCCACAAGGGCGTCTACGGCTACCGGGTCAAAGTGAAGATCCCGAAAATCGCCGGCGGCTACGGCCACCCCGTCGCCGGCTCGGCGAGGGTCGGCCGCAAATGGACGTTCAAGGGGCGCAAACACAGCTACATCAACGCCCGCTGCCAGACCGGTCACTTCCTCGTGCGCGGCGAATTCACCTTCAAAGAAACCGAAACCGTGCTCGACTCCAACTTCTTCCTGCCCTGCAAGGTGCGCAAGTAACCCCGCCGACGGGCCGATACGTCAAGGCCGCCTTGACGTATCGGCCCGTCGGCGGCCGAAGCTGGTGAGCAGGCGGCGCCAGAGCGACGGCGGGCGCGGTTGGGTGCGCCGCCACTCTTCCTCCGTCGGCAGCCGACCCGCCTTGCGCGCCTTCAGGACGCACTCGGTGTGGGCGTGGCGCCTCTGCTCGCGGTCGCCCTCGGGCGCGATCAGCACATGCTCGCTGAGCGCCGGCAGGTGACCGCCGCAGAGCGGGCAGCGGTAGGTCGCCGGCTTGCGGTTCTGGGCCGGGCGCATCGACCACCAGCGGACGGGCTCGCCGCGAGCGGGTCGTGCGCCCATGGTCAGCCGCTGGCTCGCAGCCGCGGCGTCGGCGTGCCGCCGCGCTGGCGCTCGCTCTTCGTCACCACGTCGAAGAAGACGTCGTTGCGCCCGCGCCGCACCGCCCGCGGGAAGAGGTGCCGGGCGCCGCGGTGCGCCGCCGCCATCGCCCGGAAGGAGCGCTCGTGCGCCTGGCTCCAGCGGATTCCGAAGATCTCCCGCACCCGCGGCGGCAGCGTCCCCTTGACGATGTGGTTCTGGGCGACGAGGTTGCCGCGCGCCGTCGCCGGCACCGGTTGGCGGAAGGCGACGAGCGGCGCCATCGCGAGTCCATGTTCGGTCGCCTGCAGCTCGGGCGAGCGCATCCGCTCCTCCCACCAGGCGCTGAACTCGCGGTAGCTGCCCGGCACCTCGCTGCGCGGCAGGCCGAAGAGCTCACCGAAGCGCACGTAGTCCTGCCAGAGCCCCTCGCGCTCATCCGCGCTCAGCGGCCGCACCATCGTCTCGTACATTGCCCGGCCCGAGTCGGCGATCACCGCCAGCGTCCAGAGCATCAGCTCGGGGTCGAAGGCCGAGTACGGCGTGCCGGCGGGATGCGAGCCGGCCGTCTCGGGCAGAGCTCCCTTCACCCGCTCGTGCAGCTTGCGCACGACGTCCAGCGCCCTGTCGGCCTCCTCGCGCGTGCCGAGAAGAATCGTCTCCTGGATCTTGGCGGTCCGCGCCAGGCGCTCGAACGGCCGGTCGGCCGCCCGCGTGCTCAGCATCGTGCCGGTGTAGGTGAGCGGCTCGAGCGCGCCGATCAGCAGCGCCCGCTGGCCGTAGAGCAGGCCGACGGCTCGCTCGCCGTGCACCCGCCGCGCTACAGAGCGGCCGGGTGGGAAGTAGTAGTTGTCCGCTCCTCGTCGCGCCACCGCTCCGGCGATGCTAGCTCGTGCGCGGCGAAGATCTCGTCGAGGTTCTCGCGGGTCAGCGTCTCGCGCTCGAGCGCGTTGGCCGCCAGGTCGTCGAGGCATTGGCGGTTCTCCGCCAGCAGCGCCCGCGCCCGCCGGTGGGCGTTGCGCGCGATCATCATCGCCGCCACATCGACGTCGCGGCGGGTGCGGTCGGAGAGGGCGTAGTCGCCGGTCGGCAGCGCGATCGGCGGCGCCCCTTCGGCGTCGAGCGCGACTCCCATGCCGAACTCGCCGACCATCTGCTTGCAGACAGCGTGCACGCGGGCGAGATCCCCCGAGGCGCCCGAGTACGAGGTTCCGAAGACCTCCTCCTCCGCGGCGCGCCCACCAAGCAGGGTGACGATCTCGTTCTGCAGTTCTTCGCGCGACTCGAGGTAGCTGTCCTCCTCCGGTGAGTGGGCGACGAAGCCGAGCGCCGGCCCGCGCGGGATGATGCTGAGGATCTCCGGCGGGTCGCCGCCGACGAGGTGACGGCAGAGCGCGTGCCCGGCCTCGTGATAGGCGACGATGCGCCGCTCCTTCGGGCTCAGCCGCCGCGCCTGCTGCGAGCCGACCGACTGGCGCAGCAGCGCCTCGTCGAGGTCCTCGCGGGCCATCGCCCAGCGTCCTGCCCGCCCAGCGATGATCGCCGCCTCGTTGAGCGCGTTGGCCAGCTGCGCGCCGGTCATCCCGGTCGTCTTGCGCGCTACATCGGTCAGGTCGAGGTCGGGGCCGAGCGGCTTGCCCTTGGCGTGGGCGCGCAGAATCGCCTCGCGCCCATCGCGGTCGGGCGGCGAGACGAGCACCTGGCGATCGAAGCGACCGGGGCGCAGCAGCGCCCGGTCGAGCTTGTCGACATTGTTGGAGGCGGCGATGACGATGACCGTCCCCGGATCGCGCTCGAAGCCGTCGAGCTCAACCAGCAACTGGTTGAGCGCCTGCTCTCGCTCGCTCGACCCGCCATCGCCGCCTCCACCACTGCGCGCACCTCCCACTGCATCGAGCTCGTCGATGAAGATCACCGCACGACCCGACTTGCGCGCCTCTTTGAAAAGCCGCCGGATCCTGGCGGCACCCCTCCCCACAAACATCTCGACGAAGCTCGACCCCGAGGCGGCGAAGAAATCGACGCCGGCCTGCGCGGCTACGGCCCGCGCGAGCATCGTCTTGCCGGTCCCCGGGGGACCGAAGAGAAGGACGCCTCGCGGTGGCCGGGCGCCGAGCGCGGCAAAGCGCTTCGGGTCGCGCAGCCACTCTGCGACGTCCATCAACTCGTCCTTGGCGGCGTCGACTCCCTGCACCTCGTCCCAGAGGACCGGCGCCGCCTGGCTCGCCTTGACCGTCTCGGGCTTGGTCGTCCCCATCGTCGAGCGCATCAGGCGCAGGAAGACGAGAAGCAGGCAGGCCATGAAGAAGACCCCGAAGACGGGGTACCAGGCGAAGAAGAATTCGTGGATTCCGCTGAGGGTGTCTGCCTCGATCAAGGTCTCTGCTCTCCGTCGCCGGCAGTCGTCGCCGCCAGAAGGGGCATCCAGTGTCCGGGTTCGGCCAGCCGACGCCAATCGCATATGTGTCCATTTGCCCTCGAAAGGGCTAAAGGTCGCTTGGCGACACGGTTCCGCTCTGCAAGGCGCGCTCCACGAGGGCCAGGCGCTTGCGGTTCTGCGGCAGGTCGCCGACCTCGAGCTTCTCGAAGAGCGCCCGCATGTGGGTCTTGACCGCGTCGACGCTGAGGTGCAGCTCGTCCGCGATCGCCTGGTTGGTGGGCGGCGTGGCGAAGGACGAGCCGTCCTTGAAGGGCCGGCAGAGGGCGATGAGGACGCGGCGCTGCCCGGGCGAGATCGTTGCCGCGGCGGACGCCTCGCTCGCGACCGCCGTCGCTTCGGGGGCTGCGTCGGCGCCCGGGCGCCGATAGAGGACGGTCGTGCGGCCGAAGCGCAGCGCCTCGCCGTCGCGCAGGAGGCGGCGTCCGTGCACGCGCTCGGCGCCGACGAAGGACCCGTTGCGGGAGAGGCCGTCGTCGAGCAGCGTGCACTCTCCGCCGACCACCTCGATCCGCGCGTGCAGGGCCGAGACCTCGGCGTCCCAGTCGAGGCGCAGCCCGGCGGCCGCTCCGCGCCCCACCCAGAGCTCCTCCATCCCATCCTCGACGACGAGGATCCGCTGCTCCCCGCCGCCGTCGCGGTAGACGAGGAAGGGGCGCCCGCCGCGTTCAGCCTCGATCTGGGCCTTCAGCTCGGCGGCGCTGGTCTGGCGCTGGTCGGCGCTCACGCGCCGATCCTAGGCCGCCCACCCCTTCCGGTGCGCTTTCTCCCGGATATGGGTGGATAAAGCGCACCGGAAGGGGTGAGGAGGTTCACCCCTTGGGGTCCTGGGCGCGGCGGCCGCTCCGGGCGAATCTGTTCCCAGCAAGCAAGCAGCACTGACAACACCGACTCAGGAGGAACAGAAAATGACCCGCAAGAGCACCGCCCAGAAGATCGCCCGTCGCACCGGCCTCGTCGTCGCCATCGCCACCGTCGCCTTGATGGTGACCGCAGCCGCCGCCCTGGCCAGCACGCCCGTCCGCTTCGGCTCGAAGCTGAACCCGACCGTGCAGCCCTCGAACTCGGTCCCCGGTCTCTACTGCGACCAGCAGACGCCGAGCACCGCCTGCACGATGGTCCAGAACGAAGCCTACGGTCGTCCCAACGGCGGCGAGCGAGCGCCGCGCAGCGGCAGGATCAAGAAGATCCGCCTGATCGCCGGCGGCCCCGGCAGCTTCAAGCTCCAGGTCGCCAAGGTCAAGCGCTCGACGCTCAGCTCGACCAGGGAGGCCAAGGTCGTCTACAACGGCCCGCGTATCTCCTACCAGGGCCAGACCGAAGCCAACTACGAAGACGACAGCTACCGGGTCGAGACCTTCAAGGTCAACGTGCCGGTGAAAAAGGGCCAGCAGCTTGCCCTGCGCGGCAACGTGACCTCGATGGTCCGCTGCTCCTCGGGCGGCGACAACACGCTGATCTACACGCCGCCTCTCTTCCCCGGGCACTCCTTCGCCTCGGCCAGCGACTACGACGGATGCTGGCTGCTGATGGAAGCGGTGATCCGCTAGCTCGCCTCCTCTCAGCGTTCGACTTGGGACCCGCCGACGATGGCCTCCGTGCCATCGTCGGCGAACACGATCCAGGCCTTGTTGCCGCCGTCGTAGTCCGGCGCCCAGAGCTTCAGCGTTGCCGGCCGGCCCCAGACGGTGACGTCCTCGGCGCCGGTCTCCTCCAGGCCGCGCCAGATCCGCACGAAGGGGTTGCCCTCCAGCTCCTCGCCGATCGTGGTCGGCTCGCGGTGTCCGGGATGGACGACCGTCTCGGGCGGCAGCTCCATCAGGCGCATCACCGAGGCCCGCATGTCCTCGAAGCCGCTCGCCCCGGGCGCCATCGTCCCCCCGACCGTCCCCTTGAAGAGGACGTCGGCGGTGAAGAGGTCGGTGCCGTTGACGAGGAATGCGACATGGCCGGCGGCGTGCCCGGGCGTCGAGATCGCCTCGATCTGGAGCCCGCCGGTGACGAGCTTCTCGCCGTCGCCAAGCGTCTGCGCAACCTCGTCGCTCATCTCGGCCGCCGCCTCGGTGTGGGCGACCATCGGCACGCCGCCGAGCCGCTCGCACGCCTCGGCCAGGCCCGCGACGTGATCGTGGTGCGGGTGGGTGACGAGGATGTGCGTGATCTCGATCCCGTCGCGCTCGGCGCGCTCGAGCAGCGGCCCGACATCGTCGTTGCCGTCGATCAGCACGCCTGTGCCGCCTACCTCGTCGGCGACGAGGTAGGCGTTCGACAGCCACTGCGGGTGCTCGGTCCTCTCGACGATCACGCGGGGATTATCCCGTCTCCGGATATCCCCACCCCCTCCTTCCCTGTGTACCGGTCCCCGGTCGCAACGCTTTTTCGATGGATGCCAGCGAAAAAGCGTTGCGACCGAGCTTGGTTCGCCGCGCCGGCCTCAGCCGTAGGGCCGGTAGATCATTCGCTCGCCGAGCAGCTCGGTGACCGTCTCGAAGCGGTAGCCGCGATTGCGCAGAGTGTCGATGATCGCCGGTAGCGCCGCGAGCGTGCCGCCGCGAGGCCCGCCGCCGTCGTGCATGAGGACGATCGAGCCAGGCTGCACGGCGCCGACCACGCGGCTGTAGACGGCGGCGCTGCCGGGGTTCGTCCAGTCCGCCGGATCGACGTCCCAGGTGACCGTGCGCAGCCGGTCCTCACCCGCGGCCACGAGCACGGCTGAGTCAACGCCTCCGCCGGGCGGGCGGAAGAGGCAGGGCCGGAAGCGGGCGATCGACTCGATCAGCGACGTGGTCGGCGCAATATCCCCATGGTCCGGGTATTCGGTGTGGTGGGTCGTGTGGTTGCCGATCTCGCTGCCTTCGAGGAGGATGCGCCGCATCGTCGACTCGCGGCCCGCCATCTCCTGGCCGATCTCGAAGAAGGTGCCGCGCGCGTGCTTGCGGTGCAGGACGTCGAGGAAGTCCGGGGTGTACTCGCTCGGCCCGTCGTCGAAGGTGAGGGCGACCGCGCGCCGACCGCGCGGGCCATTGGTCGTCAGCCCGGCGTTGCCGCCCGTGCAGCCGACGGGGCGCACCGGTCGCAGGCGGAATATTCGCTCGCCGTTGCGCGGAATGCTCTGGCGGCACTCCGTGGCTACGGCGCCACAATGACCGAAGTCGGCGAGGACCCGCCAGCGGTAGCGGCTTGGATCGAGGCCGGCGTCTCCGGGCAGCAGAGAGAGCACGAGCTTGTCCGCGCTCGGGCGCTTCAGCCGCACTCGGATCAAGCGCTTGGAGCTGACCTTGCCGTGACCGCCGAGCAGCTCCAGACCGGCTCGACGGTGAGCCGTGTCCCCCCCGATGCAGACCTGGCGCGTGCCTTTGTGCGCCCCGCTGCGCAGCGCCAGGCACAGGTGGCGCGAGTTGAGCGGTCGCGGCAACGGATCGAGTCGTGACAGCGCCACCGGGGTGGAGGTGCGCAAGCTGAAGACCAGGTTGCGGCCAGCCTGCGAGAGCTTCGCTCGTTCCAGCTCGGGCCCGCCGGCGCGCGCCCCCGCCGGCGCGCCGCCCGCGGCCGCGAGCACGATCGCGCAGGCGGCGGTGCACCAGATTTTGCGGGGAGGGTCGATGACGGAGATATTGACGGGAGAGATCAGGTACATCGTTGGACGATGGATTTCTCGCGCTGTCGCCCCGGCAGAGCTACCGTGTTTCAGGTCGACGCGAAAGCCAGACGCCCGGCGGTGACAGGGACCCGCCTCGCGCTCTTCGCGACCCCTTTGCTCATGGCGCTCCTCGCGTATTTGCCTACCCCTGCCCGCGCCGCAACCGGCGGCGCCGGGCAGTTCGAATCCGAAGAGCCGCCGGCCACCGAGACCGGCACTCCGTTCGACCGCCATGGCATGTGGATCTGGTACGTCGACCGCTCCGAGGGCGGCAGCGTCCCGCGCATCGTCACCCGCGCGAGGCGCGCGGGCATCGGCACCGTCTACGTCAAGTCGGGCGACGCCGGCAACTATTGGAGCCAGTTCAGTACGCGCCTTGTCGCGTCGCTCCACCGGGCCGGGATCGACGTCTGCGCTTGGCAGTTCGTCTACGGCAAACGGCCGCTGGCCGAGGCGAAGGTCGGCGCCGCCGCCGTGCGACGCGGGGCCGACTGCCTGACGATCGACGCCGAGGGCGGCTACGAGGGTCGCTACGCGGCCGCCGACCGCTACGTGCGGGCGCTTCGCGCCCGCATCGGCGCGAGCTTCCCGCTCTCGCTCGCCGGATTCCCCTACGTCGACTACCACCCGTCGTTCCCCTACTCGGTCTTCTTCGGCCCCGGCGGCGCGACCTTCAACCAGCCCCAGATGTATTGGAAGGCGATCGGCACGTCGGTGCGCCGGGTCTTCGAGCACACCTACCTCTACAACCGGCTTTGGGGTCACCCGATCTACCCGCTCGGCCAGACCTACGGAGGGCCCGGCCGCCGCGAGGTGATCCGCTTCCGCCGTTTCGCCGATAGCTACGGGGGCCTGGCGCCGAGCTGGTGGGACTGGCAGGAGACTGGCCGCCGGACGTGGGGAGCGCTCGGCGCGAGCATCGACGGCCCGCTTCGCGGCTACCGGCCGGTCGTGTCCCACCCCCTGCTGCGACGGGGCAGCCGCGGCGATCTGGTCGTCTGGGCACAGGAGCACCTGGTCGGCACGGGCGAAGCACAGCTTCCGGTGACGGGCGTCTACGGCAAGCGAACTGCGGCCGCGGTTCGCGCCTTCCAGCTCTCGCGCGGCCTCGAGGCGGACGGTGCGATCGGAACGGCTACTTGGAACGCCCTGCTCAGCGTCGAGCCGACCCGCCCACGCTGGGCGGCGCGCCGAGCGCGTGGGAGCGTGGCGGCGACGAGCGCCGCCGCGCCCGCCCGTCGTCCCGCCTCTGCCGCGCTTCCCGCCAAGACCTACGAGATAGATCCGGGTCCCGCCCCGTGAGCGGGCGCCCGGCGGGGGCGCTTGCGGGCATAGCCATGACCTTCCTTCTGGTGACGCCGGTTGGCGCTGGCGCCGCGCGTCCCAAGCCGGCTGCCCCCCTCGATGTCCCGCGTCTGGCTCAGCCGTTGCGCGACGTCGTGCTGGGGAAGGCCGACGCCGCGGCGGCGCGGATCTCGGCCTCAGCGTCGTCGCGGCGCTACCCGATCGGCGATGGCAGCGGCGCGACCATTGCCGTAGACATCACCGCGGGCTGCGCCCAGAATTGCTCGGTCGTCGATCCGCAGCGGATCGCCGGCTTCATCGGCACCCTGATCCACGGCGAAGAGGTGAGCCTGCTGACCGTGCAGCTGGACACCGAATACGAGCTCGCCTTCGACTGCGGGCCGGGGGCCGAGGCCTGCTATTACGCCGGCGAAGACAAAATCGTGATCGGCGGCTATGAGGAAGTCGACCGCAGCGGCGACCCGCTCGAATACGTGCTCGCCCACGAGTACGGGCACCACGTCGCCGCGCACCGCCGGATGCCGCCCCCGTTTGGCGCAGCGATCGACTGGGGCACCGAGCGCTGGGCGAGTCTGGAGAACGTCTGCCGGGGCCGGCGCAACGGCCGCCTCTTCCCTGGCAACGAGGGCAGCCACTACTACGAGGACCCAGGCGAGGCCTTCGCCGAGGCCTTCGCCCGCTATCGCTTCCCCAATTCCCCGATTGCCTGGCAGTGGCTGCCGGCGCTGCGGCCCGGCCCAGCCGCCTTCCAGGCGATTCGCGAAGACACCCTCGAACCCTGGCGGGGGCGGAGAAGCCTTGTGCTCTCCGGGCACGTGCCGGCCAGGGGGGAGGGCGCAGCCGTCGAGTACCTGCGCACGCCGCTCGACGGAACGGTGACCCTGCGCCCCGGCAGTCTCCGGCGCGGCTACGAGCTGGCCCTCCGTAGCCGCGCCGGCAGGCTGCTGCATCGCTTTCGGCCCAACCCCCGCCCCCGCCGCCTCGACTACACCGTCTGCGGGCAGTCCCGCTTGCGCTTAGTCCTCACGTCGAACCGTCGCCACGGCCACGCCTTCAAGCTCCGAATCCAGCGACCCTGAGATAATGCCCACCGGGCGCTCGTCGCCCATCCCCTGGGGGCGTAGCTCAGCTGGTTAGAGCGCCGGCCTGTCACGCCGGAGGTCGCGGGTTCGAGTCCCGTCGCTCCCGTGTCTCGAAGTGCCTGCATTTGAGCGTGGGTTTGGCCCGATTTTCGGACCCCGTTTCAACCCCGCTAAAAAATCCCAAACCGCGTTTGTGCCCAATGGGCAGACCACGGCGCAAGCTGAAATGTCGAGGCCCGCGCCCACATGTGAAGATTGAGGCGATGGGTGATCTGACCCCCCAGCAAAAGAAGAAGCGCCAAACAGACGACGCGCTGCTAAATCGTTTCGACCTCGATCTACGCGAGCACGTCGGAAACTTTGCTGGAGCGGCCACCATCCCGCGGCGGCTGTACCACTACACGACCCTCGAAGGCTTGACAGGGATACTCGGTTCTACCGGCCTTTGGGCGTCTGACGTCCGCTTTGTTAATGACGCTTCCGAGCTTTCATACGCCTCGGCGTTGATCGGCAACGAGGTCGTTGCAGCCATCTCAGAGTCGGAGGCGGTGCGCCCTCACCTTCATCTCCACTCCGAGATGGCCAATCCCTTCGAGATCGGAAGAAGACCATTTGTTGCCTGTTTCTGTGAGGAGGGCGACCTGCTTTCGCAATGGCGTGGATATCGTGCAGCCGAGTCGGGATTCTCGCTTGGCTTCGATCTCACCGTGAGAACGGCAACCTGCACTGGCCCCAGAGCGGCGGCTTGAACTGGCCCCACCCGGTCACGGTTGACGTGTCGGTTTGATCATCGCGCATCGGTCCTCCGAACGCCCACGCGCGAAGCGAAGCCCGT